>ERZ794936.299-NODE-299-length-26478-cov-34.006169_pt1 | contig 26478 bp, 11 predicted proteins | sample MGYA00511083_ERZ794936 | MGnify/ENA primary metagenome ERZ794936 (study PRJEB30137, sample SAMN04331409) | food metagenome | isolation source: Y2 must sample point D1 replicate A | place: Australia: South Australia | collected 2014 ... | reverse complement strand
TGTCGGACTACAACATCCAAAAGGAGTCCACGCTTCATTTAGTCTTGAGATTGAGGGGTGGTGCTAACGCCTAAGTGTCTTTTACAAGTTTCCGCTTTGTGTTTTTGTTTTACTAGGAAATTATGACTGGCAAAATTACGGTTTTCTTTATTTCTTTTCTTTTTTTTTTGTTTAATTTATATAGCTCTATAATTTAGCAAAAAAAGACACAACTAAACTAAAATTTTACACTTACACTAGCAACCTTTAGTTCGGCTTTCACAACGCTTGAAGTTGAACTAGCTTCTAGCAAGCGGCCCAAATCATCTTTGACAACAGCGTGAATGCTCTGCGTAGAGTCAGGATACTTTTGCAACAATAACCCACCCAATCTAACCAACTGAATTTGCACGTTTTCAATACTTTTGTTTCTCATGTCAACCACGATGCATTGATACAGTAGTTTCCAATACTGTTCAAAAGATTTCATTGTTTCAAGGCATTCCTTACTTTTTTGTTGATTATTGTAAGTACTACCAGTGGTGCTAAAAAAATTGTTCACCAAAATTGTGCCCACTTTGCAACTCATCAATTCCGTTCTCCAGGTGTAAACAATTGGGTTCTTCAAAGTCATTGCATAAAAGACGTTTGAAATGATAAAGTTAAACAGTTTTAATGAGAATTTTTTTTCTTCTTCTTCGGCTGTTAACGAATCAGTCACAACGTACCAGCAACATGCTCTGGAAAGGTGTTCCAACAAGTTGTTTCTTTCCGTTTCTTTGTCTATGTTTTTTTGGCTCGACTTCATATTGATATCACTCATAGCAGCATCTCCATCCGCATCCAAAAAACCATCCCCAATCTGAAAATGCTCTCCTTCCTTTTCCACCAAACCCAAAGGTACACTGCCACAAATTAGCAATTCCGTGGCCCATTGGCTTGGAAAATTGACACAATAATCACAGAAAGAGTTGACAACACTATAAGCATATTTTCTCGTTTTTTTCAAAAGCTCCACACTCAAAACAGTTTCAACAACATGCTTAACATTTTTGTGGTCGTTGTAAAAAGTCTGAAACTTGATACACGCTTGAATCAATGTAGAAATAACAATCTCTTTTCCATCCCAAACTCTCCCCTCTACACCTTGTGTAAGAATGTCAAATATTTGAGAGACATTGTTTTCTTTTGTTTGCGAAACTTTAACTTTGCTCACCAATTCCGCCAAACTTTTCAAGCACATAACCCTGACTTTGAAATCACTCGATTTAATGTGTTGCGCATTGATTTTAATAATTTCGTTCAAATAATACTGAATTGTGTCTGCCTCACTGTTGCTTGTACTTTCGGTCCAGATATGTTGGAAAACACCATTTATTCTCTTGATGGTTTTAGACACTTCTTCTGTCTCATCGTCTCGCAAAAAGCTTTGTGCAAAATTCTTTGAAACAAATACAAAAGGAATAAAGATTCCCTTCACTTGTTCAAACTGACTGGGAGAGTAATTAACAATTGCCTGAATAGCCACACCTGACGCTAGCTTATTGTTCAAATTATTGTTACTGCTTGATGATGACTCAAAATATAATGCAACAATTTTCTCACTATATTTGATCATTTTGTTCAAAGCGGAGTTCTTAAACAAGTATCCAAACGCTACTGCATAAGCTGACGTTATCATCTCGTTGTTACTATTTTTCAAATTGTTTAAGCAAACTTTCAAAAATTTCCCACTTGATGCAGATATCTCAACTGGGGCCTTAGTACAGCATAGCTTTATCAACTTTGCGGCTCCAACTTTGGACGGCAAACCAACTGCTTTTTTCACGGTTGTCACTACAGCATCAAAAAGTTGATCATACGAACCCGTTTCTGCCATATCAATTAGTTTCTCAATAGTGTCCATAATCGGAGACTCATTCGCTTGATGCGCTCTTTTAGCATCCAGCAGTTTCATATTTATATCGTACTTGTCAGCATTCAACGCCACATAATTAACCATTTGAGGTTCTAAGGAGGATAACAACAAGCACAAGTCTTCGACTAAAGAAGGGATATATTTTTGGATACCTTGTGGGTTACAGTCTTTTACTAGCGTAATAACTGTCTGCAAAGAAAAATCACGAACCTCTTCTGCATCACTGTTCAAGCCTTTTGGTCCCATTAAAAATGGAAGTAGAATATCCAATACTTTTTCTGACTCAACAGAACTTTTGTTTTTATCTATTGATTTGACCAAAATATTTGAGATAACTCTTGTCAATCTTAGTCCTTCTTGTCTGACAGAATCTTTTATATCGTCCATAGTTCTAAAAGCCATTGTCCAAATTTGTTCCAAGTTTTTCTCATATTTTGATTGAGGAAATAGTTGTAATAAGTCACGAAGAGCTGCAGTGCTTGCTTCTCTAACTCTCCACTCTCTATCCCCAATGCTTGTCAAAAGCTCTTGCATAATCAAGTCAAAGAATTCTTCCACAATTTCGGATGAGTTTGGAACCAAAACTTTCCACATGTGGTTCATCGAAACTGACACTTGTTCATTTGGATCAAATCGGTATCTAAACAATTTTGGAATCAACTTTTTAGCCAGATCACCATTTTGCAAAAGCATATTTGACAAGGATGTCTTTGAAACAATAGCACCTAAACCAAATGCAAGACCCTTTTTAGAGCTCCACAAGCTTGAACTTTTGGCCATAGACATGAACTTGTAAACTAAAGACGGATCGCCAACCTCTGTTGCTAATGCCATGACATCTTTATACGTTGAAACCGAACCATCTCCTGTATTCAAATTACCCTTTTCAAACAACTCCGTATCTGAGCCAACGTTATTATTATTGCCGAGAGACGCTGCGGAGTTGGTAAATGATTTGAAAAACTGTTTCACCATATCTTCTTTAAAATCGGCATTGCCCAATTCAAAAGTTATACTCAAACCTTTTGAAGCGACTTCCTGGATTATTTCATCGCGTCCAGACAAAAATCTCATAAAAACACTGTGAATCTCATTTACGGAATTTTTCACCTCTTCAAAAGAACCACAATATTGCACAATCGACAATAACCAAATACACAAAGCTTTGATCATGTTTGGAGAAGTGGCTGTTTTGGACAAATGTAAAATGCGCTTTAGAACTGTACCAAATTGGATATTTCTGCTGTACTTCTTTTCCAATTTCTTTATATCAACGCCACTAACGTCTAGTTGCCTAGCCAAAAACACAGACTCCCATTTTCCCATGATTATAGTGAGAGATTCGCCCACAGTGAAAAGAAAATCCACATTTTTGTTTTGGTGAGTTGGCATGATGACTCTTTCAAACGGCTTTTCAATATCACCATCATGCTCAATCAACATTGTGCTAAATGCCACCAATCCAGCTTCATCATTCATAACATTGGTTGCCAGTATGTTTGCAATATTATGGTAAGCGGACTTGTCATTCAAAAATTCAAAGCAGCCGTATTTACTCAAGTGGGTTAAGCACTTTAAGGCATCGTTTCTGTAAATGGCTTTGCCTGTCTTGAGTTTCGCCTCTATTATGTCATATATTTTGTTAATCTGAACAGAAAACACACTGCCTTCGCTTTTTGCAGCAAACCTAGCAATCACCGAACATGCAGTTCTAAATATTGGAGCAAACTCTCTTTCAGAAATAGAGGGCTCAATTTTCTCCAACAAAAGTTGCGTTACAGGATTTTGCACATCCAACTGACATGAGATCATACCAAAAATTTCAACAGCGTTGTCCAAATCATGCAATTTAGTGCTTTGATTGCCAACCAAAAAACACAAGCTTTGTTGGAAAAATTCTAATTGCTTCAAAACATCGGCTTTTGAGTATTTCACAAAAGTGTGCAAAATGTCACCCATGACAACGTTGGATGAAGCTGAGATGTGCTCATTGTTATTTTGACCACAAAATTCAGTTAGTAACAATTTTAAGAACCCAATATACCACTCGCCTTCTTGAGACAGCAAGAAGTTTTTGAAGAGCTTCTCAACAGCAAAATCAATACTCAGACATTGTTCTACCCTCAAAGACCAATCCTGATCTTGCTGAATAATTGTCTGCTTTTGAAAAACCGCTTGAGAAATAGCCGTTCTAAGAGCAAATCTAATACCTGCAAGCAAAGATTCTCTTAGTGCATGATTTTTGTAGGTTAGACATATTTTTGGCTCGTTCAACAAAAGCTGAACAAAAGACTGAAAGTCAGGAAATTTGATTTCTTCAGTGCTCACTGACAGGGAATCTTTGAAAGATTTGTTCAAAAAAGATTTGTTCATCTTGTACCAGTAAGGATTTAATCCTTTCATTGCCTCCTCCATCACATCAAACCTGTTCTTTTTGGAAAATCCAAAAACGTCAAGTAATCTAGCATCGCAGTCATCAAAGGAGTACACCGTGTTGCAAAAACGTAAACAAACAAATCTAAGGCTCATAAAAGAGTCTTTTTCGTCTTTGTTCATTTGAAGATATTCTGTATCATCGCTCAAGTACTGCTTCATGATATTTTTCAGTTGAGTTTTTGGTTCTTCTTTTAGATTTTGATATAAATTCAGCGCTAAACCTGTCAAAACATTTTGAATAGTTGTTCTAAAGTCAGGCAAATCTTTCAGCAAAGATTGGATCAAAAACTCAATGTAAGACAGATCTTCAAGTTTCGTATGCTGCAAAAGTTCCCCCAAAGTTTCGTACTCAGTACGTCTTTGCTCAATGCTCAAATGAATGTTGGGCGTTCCTTGCCCAATTTGGATTCTTGGCCAGCCCTCTGTATGAAGGTTGCTCCTGATCAAAGAGGTGATATCCAAATGAAACGTTTCAGAATCAGTGTCACTGTCAGCATCTTCACTCAACAATGCTTTGTAATTATATTTTGCAACGTGTTGGATGTATTTCAAAGTTTTTGATCTAATTTTGTATTCCTCTGCGTTCAAGCCGATCGAGCAAATTGTTTTTACAAACGGGGTTTTGGTGGCAAGGTTACTTCTTAACAACACGTTCAAAATAACTTCCTTTACTGGGTTTGGAACAGGAGGTGTACCGGTTTGCTTGTTTCCGGTGTATAACTCGATCAAAAAGCTAACAAAATTTTCGTTTTCATATGGGATCTGCATTCTTTTAAGAAGAGTTTGAGCTTGCTCAGCGTTGTTGGACGAGTCCACTGAGATTACGCTCAAATTTTTAACCAATTCGATATCACCAAAATTAATACCTTGCGTAATAAACCTAAACAAGGATTTGCGAAAAGCTTTCAATTGGTCTTTTGTATAAGTAACCCCGGCATCAAAAGTGAAAAAGGCTACATCTTGTAATGACAACCCGGGACACACGTACCCTCTTGGAATTGGTTGCCCACTGGCCACCGGCTTTGCTGGAATCAATAAGAAAAACTTGATAAACTTGCTCGACAAGAAGTTGGTATCATTAGCAGAAAGTGAGAAAAAATCTTTTGTGTTTGTTTCTTCGAGAGTACCCAGCTTCGGACCAGGCCACTTTGCAACGAGTTTCAAAAGCACAAGAAACATTCGCGCAGCGATGGCGGAGGGTAGCTCACTAATCCCATTGCAACATTCCAAAAGAATCTCGTCTTTGCACGCAATCTGCAAGTTGGTAACACCTTTTGATGCTAACAGTAAACTATACAAGCTAACAGATTGCGAATCTTGTGTACTTTGTGTATTCGGATTTTTGGCTTGTTTTAATAATTTCAGCACTGGAAGCTTGATTTCAGGATAAGAGTTGAGTCTCGAGGTGATGTCTTTTACGAGGTTAAAAATAGCAGCTCTTACTGTTGAATGAGGAGAAGCTAGTTTCAAAAGTAGTGGGCACAAAAAAGTATCCAAAAATTGTGTGTATTTTGCAGCATCATCAGCCAAAGCCAACCGCAATTCGACTTTATCTATAAGCGCCAATTCATTTTTTTCTTGATCTGTAGGTGTCGACATATTCTGTACTTGTTGTCTTAGTTTAAGTTTTCTTTAAAACCTCGTAGGTGTTTGCTTAGGAGACTCTTGAGCAGCAGAGTGTAACCAAGAATACTCTACCTGGTTCTTACAATTATGAAAACTGTTGCCACTTAACCGCCTTCGTTTGAGGTGAAGAAAAAAAGAAAACCATAAACATAGTCTAACACTGGGCAAAAAAAAAAAAAAACAAAAGCAAGGGAGCCCGGAATCAATAGGAGGGGATCCCCCTATGTGCGGGGGAATATCTCGCCTTCCAGAGATACACTCAAAGATATCACAAGGGGAAAAAAAAAAAAAAACTAGACTGTTTTTAGTTCAAGAGATTTAAGCTTCCAGTAACAGGTTTGACTATTAATGCTACTAGTTGCTGTTCAAGGTAATTCCTGCAAATTTCAAACACAAACGTGTGAACCCAAACTCTTATAACGAAACGCAAAAGCAACAAGAAATAAGCAAGGAAAAGAACACGCAAGTTTTATAAAATGTTAGAATCATTTGCAGCTGCGTTTTTGAATAAGTTTTTGGGATCGTATGTTGAAAATTTTGATCCCAAACAGCTAAAAGTTGGTATTTGGAATGGTGATGTCAAGTTGAACAATTTAAAGCTACGTAAAGAAGCATTGGATGAGTTGGATTTACCTGTTAACGTCAAATCGGGGATCTTGGGAGAATTGACAATGCAGCTTCCGTGGTCCAACCTAAAAAACAAGCCTGTGAAAATTTTCATCAACAACGTGTTTTTGCTATGCGAGCCGCGGTCCTGGGACTCATACGACCCTGAAGAAGACGCTGAAAGAGAATTCAACATGAAAATGAATGATCTTGACAAATTGGAAGCTGCTAGCTCTGTCACTCCGGTGTCTGACGAAAGCACCAACAATAAAGCAAACGAGTCTTTTACCACCAGCTTGGTTAACAAAATTGTTGACAATGTTCAAGTTTCGATCAAAAACATTCATTTCAGATACGAAGATTTTAACAATGTTTTTTCAGAAAAACCTTGTTCAATTGGTTTCAGTCTTTACGAAATGTCTGCTGTCTCAACCAACGACGAATGGACACCAAGCTTCATTTCTATTACCCAGCAGATTTCTAAAAAATTGCTATCTTTGAACTCATTGTCTTTTTACTTCAACACTAACGACACTGAAACTGTTTTTGATGAAGATCTTGATGTTTTGATTGGAAAATTCCAAGAATCAATTCAAACTGAAGACGAAAACGACAAAAATCTTTACGTTTCTCAAAATTTGGTTGCCCCAGTTACCGGGTCTTGTAAATTGAGCATCAACAAGGCCGGGTCCACAGAAGAACAACCACACATTGACGCTTCACTTGATTTTTCATCTTTCTCTTTGGAGCTAGATGATGAGCAATACCAAGAGCTTTTAAGTATTGCATCTAAATTTCACTGGTTCCAAAAGTCATGGAAGTTCAGAAAGTTTAGACCTTCGTGTACCGTTGAAGAAGACCCAAGAGCATGGTTCAAATATACAGCCACATGTGTTTTAAATGAGGTACATGAAAAAAATTACAAACAATCATGGGAATATATCAAAGAGAGATCTCAGCAAAAGAAAGAGTACGTAACCTTATGGAAGCTAAAGCTTGCGTCCGGAGACATTAATGCTCCTTTACCAGATCCAATCGAGGAATCACAGTTACAAGAACTGCACAAAAAGTTGCCGCTTGAAGCGATTAGATTCTTTAGAGCGCTGGCTAAAAAGGAATACTCTAAAGAGCAACTTGAGTTATCTCGCACTCTTTCTTCAGCTACACTTTCAGCTAATGAAAACACCGACCAATCAAATAAAACGAATACCCAAAATAGCAATGCAAAGGGCGGGGGCTGGTTTTCGTCTTGGTGGTCGGGTCCAACTGCTGAACAGTCCGAAGAGCACTCTGAATTAATCATTACTGAGGAACAGAAGAAGGAATTTTACGACGCAATAGACTGGAACGAAGACAAAGGCATCTCAGAGGCTGTTGATGTTCCAGAGGATAGAGTCACGTTAAGAATCAAAAACTTTTTGGGCAAGGGGTCATTAAAGCTCAAGTCCAAAAACAATAATGCCGTACTAGGAGAAATGGTTTTTGAAGACTGTCAAACAAATATTTTCCAAAAACCAAAATCTTTTGGGGTTAGTTTCAAATTGTTTCAGTTTACCGTGGAAGATGGCTCGCCAAACACATTGAATAAGCACATTGTAAAAGTTAATAATGGGAATTCGGCGGAAAAAACACCCTTTTTTGAGGTTGATTTTGAGCAAGATCCACCACATTCTGAAGCTGATAGCTCTTTGTCCTTGAAATTGAAAAGTATGTCTGTTTATTATCACGTTCATTTTTTGAATACAATTATGCAGTTCTTCAAACCTCCAAAAAAACACTACGACACTTTAAGTGCTCTTTTGTCTGTTGCCGAGTCTACTTTTGAAGGCTGGACTCATCAAACAAGAATGGGTTTGGAAGCTCTTTTGGAAGAACATAAAAATGTTAATGTTACATGTGATTTGCAAACTCCATTGATCATAATACCTTTAGATGCCCACGCTTGGAACACGCCTTGTGCCATCATTGACGCAGGTCACATATCGGTGAACACAGAATTGATTCCAAAAAGTAGAATTGCAGAGCTAAAGAAAATGAGCGTTGATGACTACAGCAAACTTGATTCTTCTGATTTGAATCGTTTGATGTTTGATCGTTTTGTAGTAACTTTTGACAATGCACAATTTTTGATTGGCCCTGATATACGTTCCACTATTTCGAGCTTGGGATACGAAGAAAACACGAATCAATATGCTGTCCTTCAAAAAACACACTTAGAAATGATGGTTGATGTTTCAATTTTCCCAAAAGCACTGGATTTTCCAAAAGTCAAAACAACAGCTTCGTTGCCTTTTTTGAAGTTATCACTAAACGATTACCAGTACAAAATCATTATGCAACTTCTTGAAGTTTGCATTCCAAACGCGAACTTTTCAGACGTGGAGGATTCTCAAACGCAATCTGCTACTACCGATATTGCGCTTCAAACTATTTTACAAGAAACGGTTAAACGGTTGGCAAACATGTCTGAAGCTGAGTTTAAGCAAAAACTTTTTGAACTTTCTTTGGATGTGAACGCAATTGAAATGAGATTACACCAATGTACAGCAAAAGAAGACATGAGTTCAGATCCTGTTGTTACTCTATCTGGATATGGGTTTAAATTGAACGTTTCTCAATACCCTAAAGATATGAAAGTGCTCTTAAGTTTGACAGAATTGCGGTTGCTTGTTCAAGGCAATGAAAACGAACGAAGCTTACTGTCCTCAAGAAAGGGCGATAATTCTTTATTCAAACTGGATTTGGAAAGGACTCAGAGAATTGTGCCCTTTAAAGATACTCTTATTGAGGTTTTTGATCAAAATATTGACTTGGCAATGTCTTCATTGAAATTAAATTTGAACAGCACTTCGATTTTGTCTATATTGAATTACGTTTTGACAACCTTTACTGACATGAATGCTCCTGAAATGCCAGCGGATGCCTTAAGACACAATGATGACTTGGAAGATGTTGCTCCTCAAAAAATGAACGTTTTATTGAAAATGGACGAGATTGTAGCGGTGTTTGAAGATGAAACTGGTGAATTAGCCACATTAAACTTGTCAAATGGTTCAGTCAACTGTTATTTGCTACCGGAAAAAATGAAAGTTGTTGGGAAATTGGGTAATCTTGAATTGAAAGACAATTTGCATGAGGGTTTAGATTTGTATGTGAGACAATTGATAAGTATGCAGGGCGGCGAGGTTGCCGATTTTACATACGAGACATTTGATCAAATGGTTAACAAAGAGACTTTTACTTCAAGATTCAAGTTTAATGCAAACTCTTTGAAAATAAATTTTGTTGAGCAAGCATTCGGAAGACTCTTTGAATACATGAACAACTTTCAGAAAATGAAGGGAATTTATGACACGGCAAGGGAAGCGGCGTATAATCAAACCCCAACATTGGATTCGATCGATAACGTCAAATTAGAAGTTCTTGTGAAAACTCCAATTATTGAATTCCCAACTGTAGTGGACCCTGTGAACGGAATTATTGACAATGTGACTTTTTATTTGGGAGAGTTTTTCATGAATAACCAGTTTACAAAGACTTCTGAAAAGGGTACCACGAACACGATTAATACTGGGTTGAGGTCCATCAAAGCAACTTCCTTGTTTCATTTGGAAAATGGAGAACAAAATCTCGAGCTTGTTGAAGACGTTGACATGACAATATTGATTGACTGCAATGAACATTCTTCAGCTGAAACACCTTCTTTTAAAATTGATGGGCAATTGTCTGACATGCGGTTGAGCTTGACCGAAATGCAAGCAAGATATTTGCTAAACTTGCAGGCCAAAGTTTTGAATTCTTTTGTGGTCAAAAACATTTCACAAGACTTGGATCAAGTTCAAACTGATGCCATCAAAGCCAATGCGGTAATTGCACCTCAAGAAGAGCATCTCGCTGATGAAAGGGCGTTTTCCAAAGAAACTTTATCAGATATTGCTCAACAACCCGAGGCATTGAATTTGGATTTGAACTTTACAGCACCTTCTTTTCTTCTTTCTTTTTATGACAACACCAGCAACAGTACAGATATTTCTGAGTGTGGTGTTAGTGAAATCAGTTTGCTAGATACTGGTGTTGATTTCAAAATGAAAAATGATGGCTCCTTTAATGGTTCCTCTTTTTTTTCGACCTTTACTGTTAAAGATACTAGAAAAAGCAAAATCAGTAAGCATGCTTATTTAATCCCTGCGGCATCTTCCAACCAGCATCAATTTGAAACCACAATTTGTAAAACAGTTACAAAAGACAAAAGTGAACTTGATGTTGCTGTTAAGCTTGACAATATGAGAGTTATTTTGGCTATTGATTTTTTGATTGCTCTAAAGCTTTTTTACGACAACTGCATTTCTACCGAGCCTTTGAATGAAGTTGTTACTTCTGGAAACTCCGCTGCAGAGTCCACTACAGTCTCCCATAAGAACGTTACTGAAGCAACACTTTCAGAAGAGCACAATGCAACCAAGGTGAGCTTATCGGTAGATATTATTAATCCAACCGTTATATTGTTAGCAAACCCAGAAAAGACATCTTCTGAGGCTATAGTGTTCAAAATCGAAAAAATAATGTTTATTCAAAAAAATATTCATCACGTATCCTTGAGTAACATTGGAATGTTTATGTGTAACATTGACCGTTTTGACAAGGAGCACGTTAGAATGATTGATGATTTTTCTGTTTCCGCCACTTTGGATGACAGAGACTCGAGTGCTCGTAAAGCTTTGACACAAATAAGATTGGATGTCGAAAAATTGGTTATGAGAGTAGCCCTTAGAGATGTGAGGTTGGCAATGAAAATCTTTGATAACACTAACAACATGCTTTCGGCTAGTGGTTTATTGGGCAGCGCCGTTGTTCAGGCTATGCAGGATAACAACGAAATCAAGTTTTCGCAAGAGTTCAAATTGGCACTAGCAAAATATGCTCCAAGTTTGTTATCCTCTTTTAGCTTGGAAACAAAGGATACTTCTTTGAACGAAATGACTGTTGAGCAAAGCGAAATTGAAATCTGTGCCCAAAATTTTACTTCTTGTTTTGGAGGATTGAGACTGGTTTTGATTGGTGATGTTAGCGAACTTCCTTTGCTTGATTTCAATGTGAACCCTTTTACAATAGAAGCGAAAAATTGGAGCCAGGAAATAAACGTTTTGGGCCAACTGACTTCCTATACAAACGTTTTCAACTACTCGAAATCAGATTGGGAACCACTGATTGAACCCGTACCTGTCACCATTAAGTTGACAAAAGGCAACAAAACGGATGACGCAAATTACAACATCGCAGTGTATTCTAAAGAAATGTCCGAAATTACCATGTCTACCGAGTCTATCCAACTTCTTTCTAAAATTCCAAAATCGTTATCTCGTTATGAGGAGAACTTCTCTAGAGGTGATATTAAACCATTCAAAATTGTGAACGAGACAGGTGCTGATTTAGAAGTATGGATTGACCAAGCTACGGGTGAAAAGCGCAATGAAACTGTTTTGAAAAACTCTGAAAGTCTTCCTTGGGAATTTGAGGATTGGCGCAAAGTTAGAGAAAATTTAGACACTGATAACTCTGCTGCAACTTTGGGATTTAGAGTTTTGGACTCCAAATACTCAAACACATTTAAGGTCAACACCAAATGCGAGCTTGAAGAACTTTATAAGTTGGAACCACCAGTGGATGGTGTTCATCACAGACTTGCATGCCATATTTATTTGAATACAGATGGTATTAAAATCATTAAATTTGAGTCTCCTTTGATAATCACCAACCAGTCTGGTTCCAAGATTGAGCTGAACATAAGTAATAAAGAATCAGTTTTCATTGCTTCAAAATCTTCTTTTTCGGTTCCATTTGATATAGTTTATGATGCAAAATACTCCATTCGCCCTTGCTTGAATGGGGATGAATATGAGTTTTCAAATTCACCATTCAATTGGAAAACTTTGTTGAGTGGAGCAATTTTTGAAAAGTGTTCTTCAGTTCAAAATGGGACCTCGTTCTACTACCAAATTGATGCTAAATATGAAAAAAAAGAGAAACTAGCAAAGGTTTTTCCCCATATGGAAGTTGTTGTTTCTGCACCATTGAAAATAGAGAATGTTTTACCAGTGGATGTGGAGGTTGAGCTTTTATCAAAAAATACCAAGGAGAAAATTGTGCTAAGTTTGCAAAAATCTGAATCTTTACCAGTTCATCACATAAACATGAACGATTTTGTGTTTATGAAACTAAACGCACCAGCAACTGATTATGTTCCTGCCGATTACGTTTTGGTTTCCTCGCCAAACTCAAGCTCTTTGGCTGTTGAGAAGCAGATTAAAATGCTTAAAAAAAATAGAACTTCAATTTTAAAACTTGAAGTAAAGTATAGTGTTGACCGGTACACTCAAACAAAGATAATGAGAATTTATTCACCATACATTGTTCTGAATCGTACTGAGAGAGATATTTTTGTTAGAGCTAAAGGCAGCAATAACGTATTTACAAGCAAGGTCACTCTCCAAAATAGCGAGTATGTTTCCAAACCGGAGATGTTTTCTTTTGATTATAAAGATGATTCCAATAGCGCTCAGGTCAAAATGCAGGACAGTGATTGGTCGCCTGCTAACACTTTTGATGCGCTTGAGCAAAATTTTGACATGGCTTTGGGTATTCCTAGCAAAACAATGCAGACAGAATTGGGACTTCACATCAGTGAAGGGCTTGGGAAATACAGTCTTTCGAAAGTTGTTACTGTTAGTCCACGGTTCATTATCAAAAATGAGTATTCTGATGATTTGGTGTTGGGTGAAACAATGTCGACTGCAGAAGTTGTATTGGAAATGAATACTGCTGTTCCGCTTTACAAGATGTCGACTTCTAGCAGCAAACTCTGCAGACTTAAATTTTATGGTGGAAATTACAGTGAGCCTTTTCCAATTGGTGAAATTGGTACTCTGTACACAAAGGTTTTTAATAAACAGCTGAGTAAACACATTTTGCTTAAAGTCGAGACAGTTTTAGACAACGCAACGTTGTTTTTGACAGTAAAGGATTCAAACAAAGAATGGCCATACTCTATCAGAAATTTCACTGAAGAAACGTATTTTGTTTATCAAAGAGACCCTAACATATTAGACAGCGACAGAAGTTACTATACGGATGCCAATGATGACATTTCCGAGTACGATTCTTATATGTATTTGAGGAAGCCTAATGCCGGGAAGGCAAATTACTATTTGACCGGAGGAAAGAAATTTGAGCCAGTCAAGTACAAAATAAGCCCATACACCTTAATGCCCTTTTCTTGGGATTTCCCAGGTGCAAAGGAAAAAAAAATTATTGTTGAATGTCGTGGGATCAAAAGAACGGTTGATTTGAGAGAGATTGGTAATTTGAAACCATTTTTGGTCAAAAAGACTACACCTGATAATGAAGATGCTTATGTGGAGTTGAACATTTTAGCTGATGGACCGGTTCAAGCATTGGTTTTATCCAAGTACAATCCAGATGTTAGTTTGTACACTTTGAAAAGCAAATCAAAAAACCGCTCCTCTGACACGGTTAGTAAAGCCAGTTCTGAAAGTCCAACGGATTCTTTTGAAGTTTCCAACAATGTTGATGGAAACAATAATGGGAAGCAAGTAAACAAGTTTAAAATCCAGGTTAGCTTTGAAGGTTTAGGGTTATCTGTGATCAACCAAAACTTGGAAGAGTTGATGTACATCACAATGAAAGGTTTGGAGTTGAGATATAATGACTCAAAAATGTATCAATCGATTAGTTGGAAATTGAAATGGTTCCAAGTTGATAATCAGTTATTTGGGAGTATGTTCCCGAGCGTGGTGTATCCAACAGTCATCAATAATGTGCAAGAAGAGCTTGACAGTCATCCATGTTTTTCTGGTTCGATAACAAAAGTTAATGATAAAACAAGGGGTTTGGTTTATTACAAGTACGCCACCACTTTGTTACAAGAAATGACCATTAAGTTGGAAGAAGAGTTTCTTGTTGAGCTTTTGCAATTTGTCAAGTTTTCTCAAAAGGGTGTTTCACAAAATTTTGTTTCAAATCATACAAATGTTGAAGAGAATAATGAAAATAGTGTTGAAGCAAATAAGATTTTGAATGAACAAATCTTTGATAACTATAATCATTCAGATAGTTTGTTGCGGTTACCTGAAAGTTCTATTAAAGTTGAAAACTCTGACATTTATTTTGAAACATTGCATATTCAGCCAACTATTTTGCATTTAAGTTTTATGAGAAGCGATGGGTTGCAAATTGATGGGGAACATGGTTTGTTGAGTGGGAAAACGAATGACAATGACATGGAGGTGTATGAAACTGATTATGGTGATGATATAGCAGCTAAAAGCGGGCCAAGTACTTTGGTGAACATTTTGACTATGACTTTTGGAAATGTCAACGATGCACCAATTCAACTAAATTCTGTGTTTTTAGAAAATTTAAAAGTGAGCACACCAATGCTTGTGACTTTAATTAGGGAACATTACAACAATGAGTTTTTTAGACAAGTTTTGAAAATTGCTGGGTATGCTGATGTTTTAGGAAATCCAATTGGGTTGTTCAACAATATCAGTTCTGGTGTTTCAGACATTTTCTACAAGCCATACCAAGGTTATTTTATGAATGACAGACCGGAAGAATTGGGTATATCTATTGCTCAAGGAGGTGTTAGTTTTTTGAAGAAATCTGTATTTGGTTTAAGTGATAGTTTTTCGAAATTTACAGGAAGTGTTGCCAAGGGATTGGCTGCAGCTACTCAAGATAAAGATTTCCAAAGAGCAAGATTACTTCAACAACGTAAAAACAGAGTCAATCAAGATGGAAATGGTGTTGCTTCAGGGTTTTCTTCATTGGTGAATGGGATATCTTCAGGAATCACTGGGGTTGCATCAAATTCATACGAAGGTGCAAGAAAAGAAGGTGCACCAGGATTTTTCAAAGGATTAGGCAGAGGTTTAGTTGGTGTTCCAACAAAAACTGTTATTGGGTTTTTGGACATGGCCAACAATGTTAGTGAAGAAATTAGAAACAATACTGTTTTGCAAGAAGGTACTATGAGCAAGACTGTTCCAGTCAGATATCCAAGATTTATCAACCATGGAAGTGGTAGAGCAAATGGAGTTATTTTAGGTAAAGATGATGGTTTGATCAAACCTTTTAACTTGAGAGAAGCACAAGGCCAATACTGGTTGAAGATGTGCAATGGTGGGCAATTTATCACAGATCATTATATTGCACATGTTGTTTTACCAGGAAAGGAAAGAATTTTGTGTGTTTCTCAAGAACGGGTATGCGAAATTGATATCACCACACTGACCTGTATCAGCAGTGTCACCATAGAGGAAATGTGTTTGGCAGGAACTCCAATCGATGACGGCAGACAGATCATTGTGAGAATTATCAACCGATACACTAGAGAACCAGTGACCTGGAAATTCCCGGTGCCTAGAGCCGAAAGCAGAAAGTACATCATTGACCATATAATCATTGCGCAAAACAGAGCTTTGAGATACATGGACGATAGGTTGTGAAGTTGAGGGACTAGAAATGGTGTTGTCTTAATAGAGTTTAAATGTGTATATAATTATTCAAGAGTATATTTTATCTTATGAAAAACGAGTGTAAATACTGCTCTTGCGTGTTGTGTGTGTTTTTTGTGTGTGTTTTTGTTTTTGTTTTTTCTGGTTTTAACAGTTTGTCCATAACTTCAACTCTGGTTTTTACGGACCCGATTTTTTCCATCAAATCAACTTTAATCATTTTTTCTTTTCCATAAACCGAGAAAAAGCTTACATTGTTTTTTTGTTTTTGTTTTTTGTTTTTTTGTCAAATCTGCGTAGAAAACAAGTTTTTTTTTTGCGTGTATTTCCATGGCTGTTTTTTTCACAGGGGAAACCAAACCAGAGTAAAGTATGATTGAAGGAATATTTGTTGTAAAGTTAAGTCAGATGAATCTCTATCTTTGCAAAGTCGAATGATATTTTGAGTATTTCGAGTATTCTCAAATTTCCAAATTACTGAAGGCTCTTAAGTTTTCATCGTTTGGGTTTTTATTTTTAATACATGTAAGAGATTTTTTGAAAAGAAAAAAAAGAGTTTTTGAAGTTGATGATAAACGAACTCTTTTAGAATATTTTCATCTCTTTTACTCTTTGGAGCTACTTGTATGGAACTAATCGTTTTAAATTAAAAGAAAACGGAAAACCCATCCGACAAGCATCCGAGAAAATCGATAGGCTACTACACTTGCTCATCATATTTGTCCCAATTTGCTCAAAGGAAACTCTAGTATTAGGAGAAATATAACAAGTACATAAACGCACACACTCACACTCACACAAACAAACACACAAACACGCACAAAAACCATAACAATTTTTAACATGTTGAGACAAGCAATTATGAAAAGAGGGTTGGCCACTGCTGCTGCCCCAGCCACCCATGTGCCAAAAATGAAGACTTTCAAGATTTATAGATGGAGCCCAGACACTCCAGAAGTCAAACCCAAGATGCAAGAATTTCAAGTGGACCTTAACGACTGTGGACCAATGGTGTTGGATGCCTTGATCAAAATCAAAGACGAACAAGACGGGTCGTTGACTTTTAGAAGATCCTGCAGAGAAGGTATCTGTGGTTCTTGTGCCATGAACATTGGTGGGACCAACACTTTGGCATGTCTTTGTAAAATCGACAAAAACGAATCGAAAACCACGAAAATCTACCCGCTACCTCACATGCATATTGTCAAGGATTTGGTTCCGGATTTGACCCAATTCTACAAACAATACAAATCTATCCAACCATACTTGCAAAGAAAAACTTTTCCAAAGGGCAAAGAAATTTACCAAAGTGTTGAAGACAGAAAGAAGTTGGACGGGTTGTACGAATGTATTTTGTGTGCTTGTTGTTCCACTTCTTGTCCATCCTACTGGTGGAACGCAGAAGAATACTTGGGTCCTGCAGTTTTGATGCAAGCTTACAGATGGATGGTTGATTCGAGAGATGAAAGTTTCGGCAAAAGAAAGGAAATGCTACAAAACTCCATGTCCGTTTATAGATGTCACACCATTTTGAATTGTACAAGAACTTGTCCAAAAGGTTTGAATCCTGGTAAAGCTATTGCTGAAATCAAAAAAGCATTGGCTGTTGATTAAACGTCCTGCTTGGAAGCTTTGAAAGAAAAAAATAAAATAAAATTAAAACAGGTTTTGCTGAGAATTAAAGACTCAACGTTTGGTGGAACTCTCGGGGAGAGATCAGGGATGTTGGGAATTTGTGGTTTAAGAAAGCTTGATTATCCGACTTATGACTTTTGATGGTATTTTGTGTATTTTTTATGTAATCACCATCATATCAGTATTTATTATATATTGTTTATATTATATATATATATATTATTTATTTATTTATTTATTTATTTAATTTATTTATTTATCCACTTGTTTCTTTATTCATTTAAAATCGGCAGTTTAATTGCACTTTAGTGCTAAAGATTATTCCTCAAGCCCGTGTCATGTGATATCAGATTACAGTGATCGTTATGATTGGAAGGCTGAAAGGCAAGAATGGAAGAACACCAAGCTAACACCACCACATGATCTCGTACGATGAATATTGCAAGCAGTTGTCTACAGATCTCTTGCTAGATCTAGATCCATTCCAGCAACATCGCGTCACAATAAGTGAGAGCTCGAAAGATTACATCAGGTTTCAGTTTTTTATCAAGCACGAGTTGATGAACACAGGACAGCCAAAAATACTACTCAAATGCCTTTTGAACTACAACGCTTCTTACAATGAGCCACAGCTTCATTTTCAAATATTTTCTGTTGATGTGAGTGCTTCTTTTGAGGAAATTCTTGATGATGACCATGAAGATGAGTACACACTGGAGAATGATATGGAATTTCAATACAGCAGCGAACAATTGTTAGATCCGAAAGAAATTACGTTTGTTGGAGAACCAGAAACAATGAGATTCGTAAACGTATTTGAATTTCATCGACTGTTGCAAAGTTCACTGCGTCATGGGAATGAGCATCTCAACGCTTACTTCCATCAGAGATACCATTTCCCCATATTATTGGACAGCCTTTCGTCGGGAGAGATATTTTATAGCGTTCAAAACTGTGATTCTCACGAGATTGTTGGTGGGGGTAATGCTGAGCTTTTCTCTGTCGAGTCAACTCATCAACATGAAAACAAGGGACACGATCAACACTATCTAATGAAACGCGATTACTTGAAAAGATGGTGTTCAGTTTACATATTGCCAATCTTACGGGACTTTTGTGCTACTATTTGATACAAGATTTCCAGAAAAACTGAATCCAATCAAAGTTGCGTTTTTCAAGACACCAGGCAAATAAAAAATAAAAATAAATCAAACCTACGAAATGAGCACCTCTTTGAGAGCTTCTATTGTTTCTTTGGAGAACAAATGCTCCAATTTGTTGAACCAGTACAGCACGTTTGCGCAAGCCACAAGCTCAAAGCAACAAGCAAATGAGTCCAAGCTTGATGCCCAAATAGAAAAAAACTTGCAAGACAGACAAACAAATATAGACGATTATGCACAGCAGTTGCACGCGCTATCCTCTACAAATCAGGCAGGTCTCACGGGCAAAATGGCTCAGCTGGAAAGACACAAGGACGTTATGCACCAGCACCAGAAAGAATTTAACAGTTTAAGAACATGCATTCAACAAGAACGAAACAACATGAACTTGTTGTTTGATGTGAAACAAGATATATTGACGTCCAGAGCTGAAGAATTAGAAAGAAGCAGAATGTACGGGGACGGTGCTGGGTCGAGCGCGGATGATTACATCAACGAAGAGAGCAGAAGAATAGATAAGCAGCACAACGTTGTTGACAACTTGATTTCTCAAGCATGGGAAACAAGAGACCAGTTTTCTTCCCAAAGAAGAATGCTAAATAACGCAAACAACAAGATGTTTGAAGTTGTTTCGAAAATTCCTGGAATTAACACATTGATTGCAAAGATCAACACCAGAAGAAAGAAAAATGCAGTGATCTTGGCAGGTTTGATCAGTTGCTGTATCTTGGTCCTTTTCTTCACATATTAGTTCCAATTCTGTTGTGCATATTCTTATAGCTACTTATATATATATATAAGGGTGTTTAAGTTTAGTTCTAAAACCTACGTGATGTTCAATTTAGTATATATGTATATGTAGGGTCTCGATATTTTTCTTGATATTTCATAACATAAACTTTTGATCTCTTTTTTCATATTTGATTACTCATTCCTCTTCAACAGTAGGAACAGGAGTTCTGTGATGTCTCTTGTTTGAAGAAACAAAATGAATTTCTCTTTTTGAAGGCTTTCCGGAATGGTGGCTTTGGTGCTTTTGTTTTGCATTTTTCGCAAGGGTAGTTGGATTTCTGCTGTTTGCTTTAAAAGAGATCCTAGATGTTGCGGGTGCTATATCATGGCCATCCGAGTCCTCATTTTTAGCTCCTCTTGTGACTTCTCCGGTTTCTTGGCCATTGTCCAAATCACCAAATGGCCCAACGCTTTTCCGTTTGCTTCTATTGTGATTGAACTGCTCCTCGTCAACTTCATCTATATCGGCAAGTGGGTAGTCTTCTGGTAAATGGTCCAAGTCGTGCGTTGAGCTATTGACCTCGGTATCATGCAATGGGTCATCACTAGCATTTGAAGACGATTGCGAGTTCGAAGAGTTTGTGCTTCCCAATTCGTTAATGCTTCCATTTGCACTGTCGTAATCAAAAAATTTGTTTGAGGTTTCTGAATTGACCGAACTATCGTCATCGTCGCTGTCGCTTCCAAATGCAATTCTTCTATTTCTTCTGCTTCTCTTTCTTCTACCATATCTACCAAAAGTAAGGTATTTCAGAATTTTGCGGTTCCAGTACTTGAAGAATTCCACTTTTTGATACCATGGTGTATTGATTGGAGATTCGTGACCTTGGAAAATCATTGCATCGTAAATGGTGGCACCCAACAATGCCCCAACAATTGGAACCACAATTGGAACCCAGAAATAGTGATGATTGGTGTTAAACAACGCGTCCTTGTTGACACCGACCGTTGCCAAAGCTGCTCTTGGTCCAAAATCTCTACCAAAATTCATTGCAGCTCCTGTTTGAAAAGCAAAAGAAGCATTACAAGCCATAATCAAGAAAAACAAATAAACGGGGAAAAGATCACTACTCGAGTTGTTATAAGGATCGGTCAATGAAAAAATACCCAATTGCATGGTCATTGTAGCAATCAGTTCAGAAACAACTTGATCTTTTGGTCTCAAATAATCCAATGGAACAGTACAAAACATTCCAATAACAGTTTGATTTGTTTTCCAATCTGAAAACTCTTCCTTGATAACCCTATTGTACAATCCAAAAACAACCAATCCACCAACGTACCCTCCAAGCAACTGACCAGAAATATATGCAAAAAGTTTATTTGCGGGAAATCCTCTGAAAAAAAAATTGGTCAAGGTAACTGCTGGATTTAAATGCCCACCAGAAATGGCAGACCCACCAGAAGCAAAAAAACCCAAAACCACTGCAGTGGCCCATGCAAACATGATAACCGTGAAATTACCAGCCCCATTTGGAACCACCAATTTGGTCAGTAAACTGACAATCTCTGATGTTGTTGCATTAGTTCCGTTATTATTTGATATGGCGTTTCTGCCAGCCAGCAGTTGCATTGCCTTGTCAAATGTATTGATGCTGTGTTGCTCAGATAACTTGACTTGGCAACAGACTCCGTCCCCGATCACAATCAAGATAAACGTCCCTAAAAACTCTGCCAAAAATTCCTTCATTCTCGAATGTTTGAATCTGGCCCAGTGATTAATTGGAGCATACCCTCTTGGCAAAACTGTTGGGGTTTGTGGATTTTGGTGGATTTGTTTTGGCTTGACAACAACAATTGGAGCATTCGGGTCTCCTCCTGGGCCTTGTTGCTGGAACGTGGACCCGTTGTATGACCGTGGATCTTGTGGGTTTGTGCGGCCTTGATTGTGATCTGGATCCCGGTAATCGTAGTCTTCGTCTGAAATGTCCAAATCGTCCAACCCTTCATACTCGCTGTCGGAATTGTGGTTATCGTCATTATTATTATTATTTGAGCGAGACTGTCTACCTGATCTCGAACTAGGTATGTCATCCAAACCGGGATCGTTATTTTCCAAATCTTCATCGTACTCATCACCATCATTGTTTCCTCTATTACTTTGTCCCGATTTCTGCGTGGTTGATGCTCTATTCGCATTACTCCCTAGAGTATGTGTATCTGAGTGAGCCTCATCTCTTGGTGATCCACCAAAGTCATTTCTTCTACTGCTGTAAGGTGCTTGTGGAGTGTGAAAGGCCTCATTTACTGCAAAATCCGTGTTGGGAATCACTTCAATCTGTATTGGTGACGGTCTTTGTGGTTGTTGCATATATGGATTTTGGTACATACCTTGTGGGTGCGCATACTGAAACGAGGAGTTGGCTCTTCTTCTTCTACGTCTTGTGGTACCACTACTGCTACCTTTGTTGCTGGCACTGCTATTATTGTTGTTGTTTGCACTGTGAGAATGGTTGGTGTGGATAGAGTTCAACCCGGTTGTTGTTGTGTTACCACTATGGATCGACGCAGCGGCGTTGCTGTTGTTATTCCCATGGCTAGTGATGTGTGACTGGCGCCCCGTGTTTGATGTTCTCCTCGAAAACGTGGATTGCACGTCATTGTTATGATTACTCGAACTCATCTTTATGTTTAGTTAAAGAAACCAACTGTTTTGGTGTGGTTTCTTCTTTCTTTTTTTTTTTTTCGAGTTTGCTTATGATTTCATGACCTCATGAAGCACAACGACGGATGAAGATCAATGGTGTTGCACTCATATATAATAGATCATTCATGACTAAGATCAAAAACGTTTTCAAAATAACTGTTAATTTTTAAATCTTATCAATTATTAGACTATTTCGATAAAATCATGTGTGCATTGAAAAGCACAAAAAAAATAAAATATAATTTACTGTATCTGCTGCTTGACTAAAAAAGAAAAATCATGAAGAAAGAAAAAAAAACAAAACAAAAAAATAACGATAAAAATAACGCCAATAAACGTCATTTAGGTGCATATCCCGAGCATGTTTTGTGTTGGAAACATTTAATTAATTAAAGAAATTCAAAAAGTCTATAAGATACAAAACACCAAATCATTAGAATGACTGTATTTGTTTGTATCAATTTACCCTTTTCACAAGTATGGTCCTATTTTATGTTCGATTTAACAGTTAGGTGATACTTCGTAGATATCGTTAATCTCGTGCAATTATCCCCATTTACTTTTTTTGCCTTGTTTCCCTCTTCTCTGTGCTATTGTACTTCTTCTCAGTTTCCCTGTGTCAATGTCCGTTTTACAGTCAGATCAAGCCATGAGATTAAAATCATCACCATTAGCATTTTTCACCACTGCTGCTAATAATAAAACTGGCATGACTTTTAAAGTCTACGCTGTGTCTCAGATTTTTTGTAACTGCTGTTTTTTTGCTTTTTTTGTTTTTTTGTGTCTATGTTGTTGTGTCTACGTTGTTCGGCTTTCAATGCAGTCAAAACGCCTATTGTGCGTGCATCTTTATCGGCAATTCGATAGTCATTTGAATTAATTTGGTAATGTAAAGTGCTTGATGCCTTGTGTTTGTCAATGGTGTCTGCAGTCTAAATATCTGAATATTGGTAGTTCATTGTGTTTGTGGTTTGTACTCAATATCCTTATTGCCAAACGAAGGAACACCTTCGGGCACTCTTGCAAATCAGCGTTTGGCTCAGTAAAGCAAAAGCTATCATGTCAATGAAAAAAGTTTTTCACTGCATCTGCTATTGTAAAACCCCTACTATGATTATTGCTAAAAAATCAGGTTTCCTGTAGCTCTTAGCAACTCTTTTCAAGCAGTCAAATGGTTGGTTTTTTTTGGCATAATCAATGGAGTGATTTCTAAGATGTTCCCAAAAACCGTTTTCAATTGTCTCAAAAGATTCAGTTGGATGGTGCTATCACGTGATGTTTTAAACGAACGTTTCTAAAGAAATGTTTATATTTCGTCATTGGACGCTGCTTTAAACTTCCAATCATTTAAATTATTGGGCAAGACGACATCAACAAATAAACAAAGGTTGCGGTTTTTGTCAAAAAAGGATTGACGTTAGCACGATGGGAAATGCAAACGGATATTATTAAAAAAACCAAGAAACAGCAAAACAGACCCTTGGAATCTGCAAAACACACAAACGCAGCATAAAAGGGTGACTCAATCAACACATTTTATGAACGAGCTAAATTCCGAGCTAACAGGTCTGCGAATCAGCACTCCACCGGGCGAGCAGGGCTCGTCCACAACAAATAAAGCCCCATATAACTATGACCCGTCTTTATTTGACAAGCAGAAGCAACAATTAAATTATCAGCTACAAGTGTTTAAGGATCAAATCATCCAATTTTCCAAAATCCATAATCAAGAATTAAAAGAAAATCTTGATTTGGCAAGACAGTTTGTGCAATTATGCTCCCAGATAGGAATCAATTTTAGTCAGTTGGTCGACAACAAGTCCACCTATTTGTTTCATCCAATGGACTATTATTACAACCTGTGCATTGAACTGATCGAAGTGGTTAGAAATTTGGAAACCATGAACGGTGGGTTAACCTCATATAAGGAGTTATTGTTTAGATTAAACGAATCTAATGGGAGTTCAATCACTGATATCAAACAACAAAAAACCAACAACAATAAAAGAAGCGCTCAGGATATAAATAAAGCATTGGAAATGTTGGAAAGCTTGAACGGTGGGTTCACCAAGATGGTGATTGCAGGTAAAAGTTTTATACAAAGTGTACCCTTAGAATTAACCAAAGATCAATCTTTGGTGTATGAAGTTTGTTTTGTTTTAGGTTACGTTACTGTACCTATACTAAGAGACAACTATCAATGGGACAAAATCAGGTGCAAGCAGGTTCTAAACAAAATGGTCAGTGATGGGCTTCTTTGGATTGATAAAACCGAAGATGAAGCAAATGAGGCGACTCTTAATACAAGCAACAAGTTTAGAGGAGAAGTCAAATACTGGGATCCTGGTTGGATAGTAAACTTGTGAGGCTAATTAAAATCATATATACATATAGGTAGAAGAAAAAAAGAAAAAAAAAAAAAATTCACTTTTTCAATTTACGAGCTTTTTTCTGTTTGTACTTTGCGTTTATGTCCTTGTACAATGATTGAACATGTCTCTTGCTAATAGGCTCGTACTTCCCTGTGTTTTTGTATCTGCCATCACCGGTATCTATGCAGACCTTGTTTTTGTCAGTCAAATTAGTTTCAGACATCGCCATTACCGTCGAATGATCTTTACTGAAATGTGAGAAAATTTTGGAAACCTCGTTTTTGATTTCGTAATCCAGTATTGTTGCGAAAACGTTGTTCAAATTTCTCCCATGTTGGGTGAACTTGGATCCAGAGATCCATTCAAGTCCACAAACATTTCTTTGCTCGCCGTACTGCTCGTCTTTTAAGATCTCTTTGTTTTCTGTGTCTACATCAAATTTTTCCGCATCCAATTCCTGCTTAAACTTGCAATCATAAAGAATCAATGGAATATCGTTGGCCATGTCGTAAATAGGTTTTCTTGGGTATTTTTCCACGTCCATCAAATCCGTGATGATTTCAGGTTTTTCCAGTCCTTGTCCGATCAAAAACAAGATTGCCATCATATTTCTCACTTGATGCCACAAGAACGCACTTCCCTTCAAATCAAAACAGTAAAGTTGCTCGGTTTCATTCAAGGTGACGATTTCTGCGCTCAAAACGTGTCTTTTGAAATTTGTAATCTGTTTTGATCCGTCCAACTTGCAAAAATTCCGGAAATCTTTATCTGGTCCCACGTACAGCGCAGCAGCTTTTTTCATTGTTTCCACGTCCAAGCCATTGGTTTTTTTAAAGATATATTTGTAATGCCTGTATTTACAACTGAACCGTGCATCGAATCCCGGAGGTGGTCTCAGCATCACCGAATGAATTCTGATATCAGGGGGCAACTTGTTGTTCAAGACTCTAATGTAGTCTATTTCTTTTGAGTCGTTTGCTGGGTCGCTTTGCTCATCTGGAGTCAAATTCGATCTTACATTGAGCGAGATCACCTGGTTCATCGCAGAAACACCTTTGTCTGTTCTTCCACAACGTGCAAAATTGTACTCGTATATGTTCATGTTGGGAATCAACTTACATTTCAGCATGACATCCAAAATGACACCTTCCACGGTGGGCAATGGGGTTGGTGTTTGCTGAATCGCCAATCCGTTGTAGTTCCAGCCCAAGTACGCAAACTTCAACGCAATAAATCTTGTGTTGTACTTGGAGTAGTCAAACGGTTTTGCTGGTTTCTTGGAGTTGTGTTTTTCGCTCTTGGTGCTGCGTGCAGTAGAGCCGTTTCTTGTGTGTGTTGGAGTCAAATGTTGTTGCAATTTTGCATCCTCTAGTTCTTGGATTTTCAAAATAAGTTGTTCTCTTGACCATTTGTTGTATTTTGCAAGCACCTGTGAGTCTCCAAGTTTGCCACTGACTTCACCGGAAGCGATGGCAGAGGTGTTTGGTTTGTAGATTCTGTTCAATATCCGCCTTACAAGCCCGTCCTGCTTTGACATTTTACGTTGTGTTTTTTCTTTTTTCTTTTTTTTTCTTCTTTTGATTTCGCAACTGTTTGCTTGTTGTGTTGTTTTCACATTTCTCAACCAGTTTTATTGCTTTCAGCGCGTACTAGCTATTTGTTTCTCCAACATCTCCAACTTCTTTTCTTTTTCTTTTTCTTTTTCTTTTTCATTTTTTTTTTTTTTTTTTTTTTTTTTTTTTTTTTTTTTTTTTTTTTTTTTTTCTGT
>ERZ794936.298-NODE-298-length-26587-cov-6.899781_pt1 | contig 26587 bp, 12 predicted proteins | sample MGYA00511083_ERZ794936 | MGnify/ENA primary metagenome ERZ794936 (study PRJEB30137, sample SAMN04331409) | food metagenome | isolation source: Y2 must sample point D1 replicate A | place: Australia: South Australia | collected 2014 ... | reverse complement strand
GATATTATATTCAATATAAAGGTAAAAAATGATTAAATATTTACTTTTGAAGCGTTAAATATGTTTTGAACTTTAATTCCTCGAAGAAATATCTGAAAATTTTTTAAATCTAATATTTGATAAATGTTTACACCATGTCATGTGATCAATGCTAAACAAAAGTGACAAATTTAATTTAAAATGTTTACAATTAACTAAAATTGAGTAAATATATTCTTTTAATATAATAGACAAGCTTTTATTAAATGTAAATAGCATTAAGAATAGTAATAAATTTGTTTGTAAACTTTTTGGATTATAAACTCATGTAGCCGATGACCATTGAAGGACAAACAGAAAAAAGAAAAAGTTTAAGACTGTATATAAAAACCTCTACCTTATATCAAACGACTGTCATTCAATAAAATATGATTCAATGCTTCTCTGAAAATTTTGTCTTCATAGAGCTTTCTTTTATTCACATCTTCGGTTGTTTTGTAAGCTTCAAGCTCTTCAATCAACTTCTTTGACCATATTTCATAATTTTCCTCGAGTTCTGCCATTGATTCATGGTGTAAACTTATCCCTGCGACATAGTCTCCTAAGTCAATAGGCATTTGCTTTTCAACATCGTATTCCTTTGGAATTGTTTCCAATAACTTCAAAGAGTCGCCTATATGTCCAGTTTGCAGAGCCTTTTTTAGCAGTTCGCAGAAGAAACTCCAGGTGACATTTATTTCATACTGACCTTGCATGTCTTTTTTACTTTGTGCATCAAAACGCAGTCTTTCTCTTGTTATTTTACTATTGTATTTTCTAAGTACCCTTTTATTGATTGAGCGTTTTTTATTGCTATTTACAGGCTCGCTCAATTTCTTCATCATTACAATATACGATGAGTATTTAGGAAGTACATTCTTAGCTCCAGAAACAGTATCTAGCATTTTTGAAAATAAAGCTTCGTTTTGTAAGATGAAGTTATTTTTTTTATCTGGATTTATTATGTGTTTGAAATAATTCACTCTTTTTAACAGAAACTGTGTAAATCCACTTTTCAAATCCTTTTCATTATTTGGTATCATATCATAAATTATCAATAACTCACCACTATTCTTCAATCCGTTGTATTTTAAATTATGCAAGTACTCCATAATTCTTTGATAGTAATGTGGTGATGTAGCTTTGATTTCTTCAAACTTTTTTTCAACATCATGAGATCGTTTTTTTTGTTCTTCTAAACTCTCCAGATATTCGTCTTGCATGAATAATAATTTATCTATGAAAATATTAGTAGTTTTGGCTTGTTCCATCAAAAATTCAGCTTCATCTAAAGAAGCGTTGCCCTCCTGTTCAAATAAAGTGTTGAACAAGTCATCATCTCTTCTATCTATATTCCTACTTTGTCGTTTCTCTTGAAGTCTAGAGTATTTTTTCATATGAAAATCCCATGGATCATATATCTTAGTCAAAAATGAACGGTATAGATTATTTCCTGCGTACTCTCTTGTCAGATATTCCTTATTGTGCCTTTGTGCAAGAACAGGGTCTTTTTCTGTGGATTTTTGGGTGAAACTATAAAAAAAGTCTTGAATCTGGTACACTATGCTTTGATTGAGTAACATCTCTTGATCCATCAGTATTCTTTTGTTATAATCCAAATCGGATACATTATTTTTGAATGTCTCAATCTCTATATCTGTTTTTAAAAGTCCATTTTTCAAAAATGATTTTGTAATTTCCTGTTTGTAGTTTTCAAACAAGTCGTGTGCATTATTTACATCTAATTCTGGTTCAAAGCCAGTAAATAAATTCTGATTCAGCATTCCGTGTTCATTCTTTACAGAATAAGAGTCTTCTTTTGCATTGGTAACATCATTTTTTGAAATGGCCATCTCTAAAGCATCTTTATAAACTTGCTGGTTTTCGTTTTCAACTTTTTTAGCAGCTTCGAGCTGCTCTAAGTATTCATCAGTTGCTAGCATCCCCAAAACTTCTTCATATGTTTGTTCTTCCGCAGCTTCTTCTAAACTTTGTTTTAGATATTTTTCGGATAATGTTTTCATATTTTGATGTAGCTCTGACGTTTCATTATTTTGCTTTGACAATGGCGCCAAAGTACTACAAAGTGCAACATGTGATCCTATAAGCAATATGTTTTCAGGTCTAAACATGTATGACTTATAAACTAACCACGTTATTTTCCAGTATTGCCTTGAATTTCTATATGTTTTAAAGTCATTTTTTCGTATCAGATTTTGAAGAAATCTTTTGAAAGAAAAACCAAAATATGGACTTTTTCCTTTCATATAGTGCATATTTTTGTATAAATGCTTAGATCAATGTATATAACTTGCATCAACTTTCAGTGATGGTTCAGTTGCTTGGTTCGATATTTCATACCATTGCCAATATTTCTATGAAAATAACTGCCTGAAAATTCTTATATGAAAAAAAAAAAAAAAAATTTAATTTTTCATTGCTCGTGAAAAATACCTACTGGAACGCTACCATATTTGAGATTTCAAAAAGCAAAAAAAAAAGAAAATAAACGACAACCACAGGATTCGAACCTATGCGGGCATAGCCCAAGAGATTTCAAGTCTCACGCCTTAACCGCTCGGCCAGATTGCCAGATTTTTTCAAAAGTGTTGTTTAAAATATCTTTAAGTTGGCGCAAATGCGGTAATAATTGTTATGTTGATAAGTTATCACTACAGAAATGCGTTAATTTTAATTATTCATTTATATAATTCTTAAAAATTATAATGGAGGAAGGAGTGTTTTTTTTTGTTAATCGTTGTTTTGAATATGTTTTACAGGGTGTTCTTTTTTTCATTCTTTAATACTATAAAGCTTTAATTAAAAAAAAAAGGAGAATAACCTAACCACGTATTTCGAATAGTACTGTATTGAAAAAAAAGAAGAGTTATATATATAAAAAAATGATCATCTTAATATTAGAAAGTCTTTTACATTCTATCAACTGGAGTTAAACCTAATAGAGCCATACCATTGAACAGAGTTTGTCTAGCAGCAGAGTATAAAGCTAATCTGGCTAAAGCAACATCCTTTTCTTGACCAGCAACCCAAAGAATATCATAACAAGAGGAAACTTGATGAGATAATCTGAATAAGTAAGTACAAATAGTGGAAGGTTCGTGGTTTTTCATAGCAACTCTCAAGACATCTGGGAATTGAGCAATGACTCTGGTCAAGTTACCAGCGCATTCTTCTTGTAATAAAGAGTAATTTATATCAGCAGTCTTTAAGTCATCAAATAGAGCACCAGCATTTCTTTCAACAGATTTTAATCTAGAGTGAGCATATTGCAAGTATGGACCAGTATCACCTTCAAAAGATAACATTCTTTCCCACTTGAATTCGTAGTTGTTGATTCTCTTGGCTTGCATATCTTGGATCATGACTGCAGAAACACCAACCAAATCAGATACCTTTTCTGGATCTTCAATTTGGTTATATTTGGCTTCATTCTTCTTCATGACTTCATGCATCTGATCTTGGGTGTCATTTAAAATGTTATCTAAGAAAACTACAGTACCTTTTCTGGTGGACATACCTTGAACCATACCAAAGTTGACGTGTTCTAATCTGTCAGCCCATTCAAAGCCTAATTGTTTTAAGATTTCAAAGAATTGAGCAGTATGTAAATCTTGTTGCATGGCAATGACATAAATCATCTTATCAAATTTGTACTTTTCATATCTGTCAATAGCAGCACCAACATCTCTGGTTAAGTATAAGGAAGTACCATCTGACTTAGTGACTAAAGTCTTACCTAATTTTTTGTTGAACTTGGTTAAATCAATCAACTTAGCACCTCTGTCTTCATGGATTAAATCCTTTTCGTGCATTAACTTTAAGGCTTCTTCCATCTTTTCCTTTGGAACTTGAGATTCACCGGAATAAACATCATAAGCAATGTTTAATCTAGCATATGTAGATATATACTTTTCAATGGATAAGTCTCTGAATCTAGCCCATATTTCCAAAGCCTTTTCATCACCATCTTCCATTCTCTTGAAGTATTGTCTGGCCAAGTTGTTGGTAGATTTTGGATCTTCTTCAGCGAAGATTTCTTCTTCTTTTTCCTTGGTTACATCAGCATTGATCTTGACGTAAACTTCAAATAAATGGTTAATAGGGTCACTGACTAATAATTCTTCAGAACCGTATCTTTCAAAACCAATAGCTAGTAAACCAAATTGCTTACCCCAATCACCTAAGTAATTCATGGATGTAACTTCCCAACCCATGAATTTGTATAGGTTGTTTAAGAAACCACCAATGATGGTGGATCTTAAATGACCGGCATGGAAAGGCTTGGCAATATTTGGAGAGGAAAATTCAATGATAATCTTCTTATTTTCAACTAATTTCAAAGAACCATACTTTTCTTGCTTGTTTAAGACTAATGGGATGGTATTTTCAATGATGAATGATTGATCAAAGTAAAAGGCAATGAAAATTTCAGCAGCCTTTACAGCTTTCAAATGAGGAATGTAGAATTCAGAATCTTTGTCGGCTAATTTAGCAGCCCATTCGTGGTTAATTTCTCTTGGGTTGACACCTTTCTTTCCTCTTAAGATTCTTGGAATTGGAATGGATAAATCACCTTTTTCTAAACTGTTGACAGTTTCTAAGGCTTCGTAAATAACATTGTAGTCAATACCTGCAACTTTAGATAACTTATCAGAAATCAAGTTTCTGTAGAAATCAACAACATTTTCATTTGGGAAAGTCAAAGTCTTGATATTTTTCTCTGTTGGGTTGATTGATAGCTTTTCTAGTTGTTCAACTAAAGATAATGGTGCCATATTGTAATAGTTCCTTTTGTTTAAGTGGAGTATACTTTTCTTGGGCGTTTGATAAATAAATCTACTAAAAGGTCTGATAAGAAATAGCTGTCTTTTGATATTTCTTCTGATCATCAATCAAACTCTGACAAGATTGGATTAAAGACTCATATCAACTTCTTAAAGAATCCTATCACTGTAGAGTCATCATTTCACAACATTTTAAAATTTTTTTTCCCCCGTTTCTCTGTATATATAGTGAAAAAAAGAAACGAAAATGACAGAATATTGAAAAACAGAAAATCACTAGCAAAAATTTCCTAATTAGGAAAAACCTGTTTTTACGTATGATTTATAGCGGACCTAGGGTCCGAATTGGAGTATACGCCGAAATGTCATGTTGAAAAAAACGCTACCGTGTTTTTTCCTAAAGTGGTATCTATGTTTTTTTTTTGGCCGAATGCCAGAAATAAAAATTTTCATTGATGCAGACTGAATTCTTGACTTACACATGGTTAAGAATTGATACTAATAAGAGAAAAGAACGGATATAAACAAACCATTAAGTACATACAAGAAAAAGATGCTTTTGAATAATATGTTCAGGGGTCTTAAGCTGACCTCTGCTTACACACAGCCTTTGGTGAAATATAACAACACAAGCATGAAAGGATTCTCCATGCTTTTACAAATGAAACAAACACCTATAAATCCGTTCATAGCAAGTTTAAACACAAGTAAAAGAACACTTACTATAAACCAAATGGTCAGAAATAACAGATTCACCAGACCTAAAAAAGAAAAAAAATATAGATGTAAGGAACTTGAAGGTGCCCCTATCAGAAGAGGAACAGTACTAAAAGTAATGATTATGAAGCCAAAAAAACCTAATTCAGCTCAAAGAAAAGTTGCCAAAGTGAAATTATCCAATGGTAAAGTTGTTTTGGCCTACATCGGTGGTGAAGGTCATAATCTACAAGAACATCATACTGTATTCATAAGAGGTGCTATTGTCAGAGATTTAGTAGGTATGAAATATAAGATCATCAGAGGTAAAGGTGATGCACAACCAGTTGTTGGAAGAGTGAAGGCCAGAAGTAAATATGGTGTTAAGAAGCCAAAGAAAGCTTGAGTAAAAATGGCTTAATTGAAGTTAGAACTTTCTTTTTTTTTCTCAAATATATAGTTTTCATTTTTGTAAATAAAGTAATCCCCTGTGATAGATGCGTTTGGTATATGATTAAGCGTATGTCTAGTCTTAGATGGCGTACCGTATTGGCATTGATTCTTTCTGCCGGCTTCAATCGCTTCCATACTGTGATCAACTCTTTATGTCGGCGTCAATCGCTTCAATACTGTGATCGATTCTTTATGCCGGCTTCAATCACTTCCATACTGTGATCAATTCTTTCTGTCAGCTTCAATCGCTTCCATACTGTCATCAATTCTTTCTGCCAGCTTCAACTATCTCCGTATTCTAACCCACTCAGCGTGTAGTAATATACAATATCAATGGTGTGCTTATATCCGAAAATACCCATTTATTAGCCTTTTCCAATGCTCTTCACCTATATGTATTTTTTCACGAGCCAAGCAAAAAAAAACACAGCAAAAAAACCCCCCCTAGAAGATCTAAAATAACAGTGTGTTTGTTTCCTAATATAATTTAAATATTTAATCAACAGCTAAAACAGAAGAATTGAATAGATTACCCACTCAAACTGAGCTTTCACAAATAGCATGTTACACTTACCAAACGAGAATTTACTTATTCAAAAGACTTTGTACGAAGCTTTGGAGAAATTTCAACAAAAATCACCAGTAATTATCGATAGAATTGTTACAGATTTCGATTTTACTCAATATCATTTAACCACAGCTTCACAGCCAGGAAATGAAGAAGAACTTGATGAATCCAAGATAGTATTATCTTATAGATCCAAGGCATGGGCTTCATTATTGAAATGTGCGGATAACGATTTGAAAACGTTGACAGGCTTTATCTTAGCAAAACTACAAAACAAATTCACCTTAGCACCAATCACAGAATTAAGCTATGACATTAGTATTTTGATTGATTTGAACACTTTAGATATGAACGATATTGTTCAATTGTCATTGTTCAAAATCCATGTTTTATCCTACCCATTTGCCAAGTCTATTGAAGAATTCAAGAATTTACAACAAACGGTGATCCAAAGCGAAGAAGAAGGCAGAATCATACAATCAGATAAGATCTATCACGTCGAAAACAGACCAAACCAAGAAGGTTTTTACATAAATGCTTCATCTGATAGAATAACTGTCATTTTCAACACTAAATTCCAGGATTACAACGATCAAGTCTTTGGTAAAGTATTCATACAAGAATTTATTGATTCTAGAAAGAGAAACAGAGCCATCCAATCATCTCCACAAGTTTTATTCAGTAATACTCCACCTTTGGAAATCTCTAAGATATGTCCACCAAATAAGAGTAATAAAAACGAAGACCATTTCATAACATTTGTTTTGTTCCCTAGACACTTTGAAAATAAAGATGTGGAATTCTTGACCATTGCTAAGATTCTACAATTTAGAAATTACTTCCACTACCACATAAAGTGTTCTAAGGCTTACTTACACAGTAGAATGAGATTTAGAGTAGGTTCATTCTTGAAGGTTTTGAATAGAGCAAAGATTGAAGATGAAGAAGAAGCCAATGTAAAGAAGACTGTTTCTGGTAAGAAAATGGTATCCTTCTAAGAAAAAAAAAAAACAATTAAACTGTAGCTTTGAATCAGAAAGTCTGGGTTTGAAGAAATATATATATGTATAATCATATAATTAATGTAAGAATTTTTGTTTTTGACAAATGACTAGTTTTGTCATAATTAAAAGACGCGTCTATATTCATTGCTCCTAATATCACTTTCTTAATGTACTTTGAGCAGTTGCGCCTTCAAAATCTTCAAGTTCAAAATCTACAGCAACATCATCATTAGTTTTGATTGAACCTTCTAAATCATTGTTCTTCAATTCTTGTGAATATTTATTTTTTTGTTTTTTGAACGTGGCTATTAATGTACACGTCAAAATTATAATGATACCGACGAAATTCCAGGAGTCAGGTGCATGTTTGAAGAACAAGACATCCCACAGAATACCATAGATAAGCTGGGTGTATATAATCAATGAAGATCTTGAAGTTCTTTTTTCTCTTTGTATACCCAGTGTTAATGTGAACTGCATAACAAATCCTGAAATACCAATGATGGTGAATAAAACCCATTGTTTAACGCTGTTAGGAAGCTTGAAATGAAGTGATGGTGATAGTATTATTCCAAAAAAGGAAATCACACAAACCATCATGGAAAAGTATGTGACCGATAAAATAGCGTCTGCTCTATTACCAATTCTTTTGATAATAATGTAAATGGTTGAACCACTCAACATACCAACAAAAGCATATATGGTACCAATAACTCTCTGATGTGCGTTTCCCTCAATAATGCCGTTTCCTGAATCGGCGGAATCTTGACTCATATGCAAAAAGCTAGGTCTTGTAATCAAAAGAACTCCAATTAATGAGAATACTGAACAGAGAGCTTCAACTTTATAATACGGCTCTTTTAAAATCAAAAACGCTAGTATTGATGCAGATAACGGAGTCAAAAAGGTAATAGAAATCGAATCGGATATTGATAAATATCTTAATGAGGAGTATAACCCAAAGACACCAAAAAACCCAAAAAATCCTCTCATGCATAAAAGTGATTTAACAACTGGAAACCCTGGTTCTTTAAAAAATATAGTAATATTGTTTCTTCTTGTGTAGATGTATGAAAATAATAAAGTTATAGTCATTCTAACAAATAGAATTTCAAATGGATGAATACTCACAGATTCATCATTGTCGGAATCACGTAAATGATCCGTTACCAGAAGCTTTGTGGATAAAGACATTATTGTGTTGAAAAATTGGGCAACCAGTAAGTAATAAATTCCAGAGTTATCATCAATATCAGTTACAACTTCAGGTCTTGAAGAGTTTTCTTCGTTAATTTCGTCTAAATCAAACTGAAGATCATCAGATAACCTATCGTTGTGCTTGTTAGATACCATTTTTGTGCAGTTTGACCTAGTATGGTAGTAGGTATATGTAGAGTTATTTATTGGTAAGGTTCTTGTTGCAAAATAGTGCCTTTTTTTCCGATAAGCGTAATTCGCATTGTATATTATGTCATTATTTTCTGTCAAAGGCTCATTTTGTGTATATATGGAGACCTAATTTGGTTGAATTTAAACAGTCAGTGGGTATAATTGAAGTTAATATAGCATTGAAGCATATTTATTTGCCTTGGTGCTAGTCATCATACATCCAGAAAGTAATGTATCTATTAGCATTTATTTACCCTGCTACTTTAAAATATTGCCTTTACCGGAACAGTATTGTTACCCTGCTATATCAAAATGTTTCCTAAACAGGTCATCTAAAAAAAAGAACCCTTACGCTTAAGACAATACTGCGATTTTTCTCTTAACCGAAAGTAAACAACACATACAAACATTGTCTTATTAAAAACAGCTATAAAACCATCAATTAAACAAACAAACATTAAAAACAAAGTTGACATTTTTTTTTTTTTTTGAATTACAAATCAAATGGTTTCTTTAATTAATTTGTTAACATCGTTTTTGTTTTCATATGTTGCACTATCTTCCGGGGCTGCTTTGAATCTTAAGGATTCTTTAAAACCACAAACCTATGAAATCAATCCTCCAGTAAATGACTTAGCCTTTTTTGTTGTTGAGTACTTTGATGTTGATACCAAAAGCTACAAGCAATTTGATATTGCCATTGAGTTGTTTACAGGTGTTGTTCCAAAAACCGTTGCCAACTTCCATCAATTATCCAATGGTGTAAAGGCTTTGCTACCAGATTACAAGTCTGAAGACGAAGCTTTTACCGTTAGCTACAAGAATTCTACAATTGAAACATTTGAAGCTGACAAGTATGTTCAATTTGGTAATGTTTTACCAGATATAGGTCCATTTTCAATTTACGGTTACAAATTTGATGATGAATCTTTTCAAGTTCAATTCGATAGACCAGGTAGAGTAGCCATGGCTAATTACGGGGCTGATACTAATGGTTGTCAATTTTTTATTACCACAGATGTCATGCATGGTTTAGACAACAGTCATGTTGTATTTGGTCAAGTTGTTGAAGGTTTAGATATTATTATTGAAAAGCTACAATACTTGAATGATGTAGAATTACCAGAAGATTTTGACTACAAGGCTAAAATTGTATATTCAACTTGTACAGGTTTACACCATGATGGAATTACCGAAGCTACAAAAAATTACTTAGGTTTAGTTGAAGAATATAGAAAAGGTGATATCAATGAAAAAAATAGTATGACTTATGATCCAATGCAAAGAAGCCATTTCTACGAAGAACATATGGACTTATTAGAAAACACTCAAAAAACTGTTCATAGCTCAAATGTTCATCAAGCCAAATCTTCTCAAGGTCATCCTGGTGCCAGAGGTCCAAGCAATCCTGTTGAATTATTAGCTGTCATTGTTTGTAAGCTATTGATAATCTTTGCTGTTGGGTTCGGTATGAATTACGTATACTCAAAATACAAATACAAAATCCTGTCTAAAATAGGTTCTGGTTCCAAAAACAGCAACGACTATAAGGTTGTTGGTTTAAGACATGAATAATATCTCATATATATTTCTTCTATAATTTATCCGAAAATTTGAAAACTTGTTTATTATCCCTTTTTTACCCTCTAAGCCCCGAGATTTTTTGTGAGGGGGACGGGTATAACGTAATTGAATTTAAAAATTAAATCGCGCTAAAGGACTTAATATAGTGTATGATTTGAGTATATAAAAGAGAGCTTTGAGGGTGTTTCAATGAACTCCAACATAATTCATTGGCTGAAATAACAAAAATAAGAAGTTGATAGATATATAAACCAATAATCAATCTGAACCAATGACCAAAGGTAAATCTACAAGCAAAAACAAAGGTAAAACAAGCGGATTTGAACCGTCTTCTGAACAAAAAGAACTTGTTCAGGAACTAGTTGATTTGACCTTGAAAGACAAGGAATTCAACGAAGATGGTGAATTAGTGTACAAGGACTCTAAGTACAAGAACATGAAAGAAATCAATATTGAAGATGTCATTGAAGAACTTGACATTGAAGCCGATAAAGACACATCTAAAAAAATAAAGGCACCAGCACCTTTGGACATCGATGAAGAAACAGATTCTGAAGGCATTTCTTGGTATACAATCACTCCAACATCATATCTTTTGATATTATTTGCCTTTTTACACATGTTTTTTTCTCCATATACGAAAATTGAAGAATCATTTAATATACAAGCTATACATGACATTTTGAAGTATGGTGTTTTTGATCTTTCCAATTATGATCACACCAAATACTCTTACGGTATTTCAGGCTCTTTTATTGCGCCTTTGATAATTGCGTTTCTGATGAAACCTTTCATTTATTTGGGAATTTTGGAAACAAAGACTTCTTTATTAACACAGATGTCATTGCAACTAGGTGCTCGTGGAATAATAGCCATTCTCAACATCTTATCTATAGTATTTTTTAAGAATTGTGTGCAAATAAGAATATTGAAACAACTTTTAAAATCTGGAAACTCAGGATCCAAGAGAACAGGAAATGTTAACAAAAATAACATTTACAACATGGATGAAGAAAGCATTGTTGCACCTTCATCATCCTTATCTTATTGGGTTGATATATTTTTACTGGGTCAGTTCCACTTAATGTATTATTGCTCAAGATCATTACCTAACTTCATTATTGCCTTTGCTGTTTCCAACATTGCATTTGGGTTGTTGGCCATGGGCAAATTTAACATTGCTGTATTTTTGCTATCATTTGGTGGAATGACATTCAACTTTGAACTCTTCTTATTGGCTATTGCTATGGTGTTAGGTCAAGTAATTACAGAAAGCCACTTTACTAATGAAATTGATCTTACTCATTTCTTAACATCCGACAAAAACGAAACTAAAACCAGATACTTCAAAATATTCAAACATATCCTGTATGGTATCATTTTAGGTGCTTCTTTGTCATACATAATAGATTCCTACTTCTGGGGGTACAATACTATACCTGAAGTTGAATCATTTTTGCTAAATAGAAACATTGAGTTAAATTTGGGAGAGCCTGTTCACGCATACTTTACTAAGTATCTTTTGATATTCTTCTTACCTCCAACCATACTGGCTTTAAACTATTATGGATTGCAATATTCATATGATAATTTTAAGCTATTTTTTGTATTGGAAGCAACTGCTGTAGCCTACGTTTGTATCATGTCTTTGAAGCCTCACAAAGAATGGAGATTTATTTCATACATTGTTCCCATCTTATTAGTTATAGGTGCAAATGGATGTTCTTTTACCCTAATTAACATTAACTATAAAGATCCATTTGGAATCATCATACCTATATTAATATCTATTTCTCCATTGGTCAGCCTGTTTATCTCATTTGTTTTCAGTTATTTAGGAAGCAAAAACTATCCAGGGGGTGTTGCTTTAGCTAAGTTCAACGAATATATTTTAACTGATCAAACCAACAAGTATGTGAATACAAACATCACTGTTCACATGGATCCTTTGACTTGCATGACTGGAGCAACCTTGTTTGGTGAAATTGATCAGCCTGACAAGTATTTTGTGAAATATGACAAGACTCAAGATGCTCAGGAAATTATAGATAACTGGAGTAGTTACGACTTCTTGATAGGTCAATACTACCAAGACTTGAACGAAGTATCTGAGTTCAACTACACATTAGTAGGCAAAGCTTCTGTTTATAACGGAATCAATGGTGAACACTTTGAAGCTATAAGAGAAAAATACGAGTTTGATAATCTGTATGACATCATTAGATATATGGTTGAACACAGATCTGTTCACTTGATATACGATTTATTCAGCGACATAATCAGCTACGAAGATGTCATTTTTATTTGGGAAAAAGACACTTAAACCATATAGTTCAGTATAATTTTAATTTTTTTAATTCTTATATGTATAAAAACAGGCGTTTCTTTATTAAAATCAAAACATTATATAGTTATTATATAGAATAACAAAAACCCAAATTTCATTGGCACAAAAAAAAAGGCCACTAATACTATTAACATGTCTAAACTTTCTTTTCGAAAGCTTCTTGTAAATCTTTGATAAATACTTCAGGCAAGATTGAACTGTTTCTGATAACTTTATCATCTTTTTTAGCATTCTTCTCCTTCAATAATTTAGCCTTTTCATCAAGATTGATTTTCTTGGATAATGCATTTGAAGCCCAATCCTTCATTATAGTTTCACTCATTTGCTTATACAAACCTTCGTAATTCAAATCCTTTACAGCCTTTTCGTAATAACCATCACTCTTACCTATTATACTTTCTTGTAGGATCAAACGAATAGTCTTAAACCAAAAGTAACTCAACTTCGGACTTTCTTCACCTCTAAAAGATTCTTGCACAAAGGGTTTGGTTATGATTAGGTTTTTACTGTTTTCGGTTATTTTGAAGTATGGTTCAAGATTATCTTCTTTGAAAATAGATTCACAAACATCAATTAATTCGTTTTTGAATTGCTCAATATCACCAGTAATATCTTTGATAGTGATTCTGTCTAATTTAGGATTGTAAAATACTGGAATTTGCTTGGATTCCCTCGAGACTTTTATGCTATATGTGTAAAAGTCAACTTCTTGAGATCCAACAATATGTTTCATTGGGACTTCTGACAACTTGACAAAAGGTGACTTGTTTTTTAAAGTGTCTAATTGGAATACTTGGTTTCTCAATAGTGCTTCATTTTCTGGTGTGTAGTCAAGTTTCAAGTATGTGTGGAATAATGGTGTTGTCAACTGGGCCTTAACCTTGTCAACAATTGACATCTTATGAGTCATTACTTTGGTCAAAGACATTTTTCTTCGAGTATATGGGGTTTGGTTATTTGGTTATATACTGTCTTCTTCAAGTATTCAATATACTGTTTTCGACTATGAAAATTTTTTTCTTTCATTAATGATATTTTTCATCACCTCCAAGTGAGCGCTAAAAGCATATTCTGCTTTAGCGAAAGAAAAATGGAGGGAAAAAAAAAAAGAAACAGCATAAACTACAGAAACGCTACCAATGTGTTGTGTACGGAACCACGACTTAGTTAAACTAGGAATAGAGTTGATTTATAAACATCAAGAGAAATCTTTATTTTGAATATATAGTAGATCTAGTGAGTCCAGATTCTAACGGTTTTATCCTTACCACCGGAACAAACCTTTCTACCATCTAAGGACCAATCAACTGTGTATATTTCATCAGAGTGACCAGGCAAGTCAACAGACAACTTTTTGGTTTTAACATCCCATACTTTCAAAGTGGTATCCTTACTACATGAAACCAGCAGTCTTGAATCTGAAGACCACGCTAGCTTATAAACAGCAGCAACATGACCTCTGAATGTTTGTACGAATTTTCCGTCTCTACCATCCCAAATTTTTATACTATTATCAAATGAGGCAGAGGCTATGTATCTCCCATCCGGAGAGTAAGAAACATGATTGACTAGTTTTTGATGACCAGTTAATCTAACTATTGGTTTATTGCTTTTGACAGGATTCCATAAATACATGGTGAAATCATCGGAACATGTACATAAAATTTCTTCCAAAGTACCGTTCTTCTTGGCAACTTTTTCAAAATTTACAAGAGCATTTTTTTTCAATTCAGTTTCGTTAAATTGAGTAGTAACTGATAATTTATTGGACTTTTCATTAAATCCAGATTTCTGTAGGACATAATCTGTTGATAAAGATAAATGATTGACCCAATGTCCGTGTCCTTTTAGAGTATTAATACATAAACCCTTTTGATTCATATCCCAGCATCTAATTGTTTTATCATGAGAACCAGAGTAGATAACATTCAATCCACCCCACTTTACACAAGATACATTGGAGGTGTGTCCTGATAGTGTCATTTCATTATTACCGGAAACTGGATTCCAAATTCTAATGGTGGCATCCTTGGAACTAGAACACAGTCTTGGAACTTCACCATCTCTGACTAGGTGGAATGGTTCCCATGAAAGAGAAGTAACCCACTTGTTATGGCCTCTCAATGGCTTTCCTATTTGTTCACCTTTGATGGCATCCCAGATTCTTATAGTGTTATCCATTGAACCAGTGGCAATAAAACGACCACATGGAGAGTATGCTACACACAAAACCCAGTTGGTGTGTCCAGTTAATGTCTTCATAGGTGTTTGAGTGTCACAATCCCAAATTCTAGCAGTGTTATCTCCAGACCCAGTGACCATTCTTGATGATGTATTTGGTGCAAAAGATGAACATAAAATAGTAGAACCGTGACCTGAGATGGCAGCTGAAGATCTGGTGACTGACTTAACTTTGAAAACAGCTCTTGGAGTAAAGATCAATGTCAAATGATCTTCTGTGGTCTTTAAACCTGGCTTTAAAATAGATTGGTACAAACTATCTTTGATATCAACGGTCTTACCATCGTTTAATTCAACGGAGAATGTGTATGGAACTTTATCATGTTCTTCAGTTTGATTTAAATTATTCAATAATTCTTCTAATTGTTGTTCTGATATGTTAGCTGGTACTCTCATTGAAGCACCAACTGTGTTACCTGTATCGAAGGCTTGGAATTTCACCAATACATCAGGCAAATCTTCGGGTATAACATCTACTTGCTTTGGAACTAAAGCTTCTTTTCTTTGTTTTTTAGAAGGTGGTGGTAAAACAGTAGACATTTTTCAATCTTCAATTAATCTTTAAATATACTACCTTTATTTTTTTTTGGTTTTTGAAGGTGCTTTAATATATCTTCATTATATATTTCTTCATATTTTTAATTATTTCAATTTTCTTATAAGACCAAAAAAAAAATATATATAAATATAATCATAAAATGGTAATTTGAAAACTTCCTATTTAGGTAATTTTGTAATATTCTAATGCTTTGTTACTAAGGAGAAAAAAGAAAAAGAAAAAGCAATCACGTGCGGTATTAATCAGCTCTAAAACTCTATATAGGGAGCAACAAGTAAGCTTATATACTTACTTCTTCATTGTAGAACCTGTTGGAGTCGAACCCTCTATATCCGAAGAAGAACTATTTGAAGTACTGGTATTAAAAGCAACATTTCTAATGTCAGCAATCCATGAATCTAGCAGTAATTCAACAGCAGAGCTTCTTTGATCGGGATTAGGCTTCAACATTCTACTCAAAAACTGTATACCACTTTGTGACATTTCATTTGAGGTAGGGAATTGAGGTATGTGGCCAGCAGCAACATGGTACATAATAGCCCATTCGTTATCCAAATTGGCCCAAGGTCTCTTCCCAGTAGTCATCTCTAATATTACGCAACCAAGAGACCATATATCATCAGATCCTAATCTTTGACCCTTCTTTTTTCCTGTGATGTTTTCCGGTGCCATGTACATTGGAGTACCCATCATATCGTTGTTTTTGTTCTTAGATTGATTCATTGATGCTATAGACTTAGAATTGCTATGCATCACGGATTTTGTACCTAACCTTCTAGTTCCGTTCTTAGTTACTAATTCAGCAGCTCCAAAATCAACATATTTCACAACACCGTTATGATCTAGCAGTATATTTTCCGGTTTGATATCTCTATGAACTACACCACTTTGATGTAAATAAGCCAAACCCTCCAACAACTCTAATGAATACACTTGTATGATTACCTCATCTTCAAATCTTCCATGTTCCAAAAGAGATGCTAAAGAACCTCCTTCACAGTATTCCATAAAAATGTTTACCTTATCTCTGTGTACTTCAACACCGTAGTATTGAACAACATTCGGATGATTCAAAACTTCCAAAACCGTCATTTCGTCTTTGATCCTTGGGAAAATCTTTTCCATATTTTTACTTCTTTGAATTTTAATTTGTTTAACAGCCAAAATTCCACCAGTATCTAAGTTAATAGCAGAAAAGACATCTCCAAAAGAACCAGCTCCAACAAAATCTTTCTTTCTCCATTTTATTGTAACATTCGATAAAGAAGAAGCTAATTTTGCAATGTACTTATCTTCTCGGTAAGAGTCATTCAAAACCTTACCAACCTTTTTCTTTTGTTTGTCTATTTTTCTTAATTGTTTTTCTAAAGACTTGATTGAATCCATTCTAATTTGAGAATTAACTTCTAACAAAGTATCATCATCATAATCATCTAAAGAAATCTCCTTACCCAACAGCTTCTTTTGGGCAGCCATCAAAAATTTATTTTCTTCTAAAGCTCTAGCTCTTCCACCCATAACATCAAAGTGAGAAATCAATAAGGCAATACATCCTGAAACAGATTTTTTCAAGTCTTCATATTGTTCAGAATTTAAAAGCAAAATGTATTCGTTTTCAGTCATGTTCATCGCATACTCCATTGCTGGAACACACCAACGGAAAGTTTCCATATCTGTTGGTTTACAATCATAGCAAATAAAGTTGACCCATCCAATAGCATTGTCCAAAGATGACATCAATAATTTGTTAATATGCTTTGGATCTAAGTAGTTTTCTTTCATTGTTAAAAAATCTTTCATCAGTTCCCTGCAAAATAGGAAGCCATTGTTCAAAGATTGAAGACCCTTGTATTTTTTGTTGAGTTTGTTTTTAACTTCATTGAAAGAATTCAAAATACTATCGTGGAAGTTAAATCCAACAATAGAGGTTTTTCTTAACACTTTTTCCAATAAGTTGATAGAAGTAGACTTATTCACATATGTTAGACTATCTGAACCAAATTGGGACATTACTTTTTCCAGTAAATAATCATTTGTAATAGGAGCTGCTTCGGAAAATACTATAAAGTTACATTCCTTCAATGAAGGTGGAATGAATATTTCGTTTTTGTCATAATCGTCAACGTTATCTCCAAAAGTATCATTATTATTGGTATCCAAATTGAATTCAAAGAAGTTCTTCTTAAATAAGTACAGTTCATCGAGTTCTATTGGGGTTTCAAGATACAAAGCATTGCCTTCCCATAACAGTGGCTCATCAGGCTTCAACAAAACAACATGACCAGTTCCTCTCAAAACAGCTTCATAGATTTTTAAACCAGCATCAGAGTCATAATCAACCCCTATATTTTTATAAAATTCAACACAAGCCTTTGTATTAGTACCATTAGTATTGATTTTCTGGGTTTCATAGATTTGTTGTAATAAGTCAGTATGGTTTTGCAAGTAATCAACAACTCTATGTGAAATAACTTTTAAGTCACGGCTTTCGCCGTCTATAGAATTGTATGCTAAGATAGGCATCTTCTTTCCGTTTATCATATGATAAACACTACCAGATTCAAAATCAAACTTTAAATCCTTACAAGCTATACCACCATGTGTTTCAAAGTCCCAAAATGTATTATCTTGAGGATCTAATATGGTTTGGTTACCTGATGCTAAGTCATTTTTGTTCAATTCATAAATCACGCTTGACAGTATCAAAGTCTTATTAATATCAACAGAAGGAACCAGATCATTACAGATATAGTAATTGTTTAAAGAATTTAATATTTCTTCTTTTTTAATGTTTCCGTCATTCTTGAGCAACATTTCTTCACTCACAAAACAATAGTATCCCAAATCTTCAATGTCACCCCCAGTGTATACCAAAACGTACCCACTAGCCAACATATCACTGATAAATTCACTTTGTGGTTTTTTGATTTTGAAATTCAATTGGTTTCTAACAGAATTGGATAAAGATGTGTAGAATCTACTAAATCTTCTAGCAAAACCTCCAAAGTTTTCCAGATTCTTGTTTAACCATTCACCAGCCTCATTTTCTTCTTTGAATTTTGGGATGCTTTTCATCTTCATAACACTAAAGATATGCAATTTCATAGATAATTGTAAAAATAGCTTTGAAAACATAAAAGCAACTATGTATCCATAATCACCACCAAGGAAAATACCCAAGTTTCTGAAAACTTCCCATTGCTCTAAAATTTCATCAGTATCTTTAGCAGAACTAAACAATCCTATGCCTTTACCCTCAAGCTTCAAAACAATGATATCGTAGACATGCTTGATAGCTAATTTTATTGATTCATCCAGGTTTCCAGTTATATCAACAATAGAAATGACAGGAATGTATTTTAAAGAAACTTTTATTTCTGCTGATATTTTAATATAAAAGACAAGATCATCAATAATTTGATCTAACATCATCATTGTAGGATTCACAAGATTTTTGGCAACATGAATTCTATAAGTAATGATATCTTGAATCAACTTTGAAGAATATCTTAAAATAAGAAAAATATTTTTGTAATCAATAGGTAACCCCATTTCTTTTACCAAATCACCCTGATCTTTTAAACAAGAAACAATCTTAAAGATACATCCACTTTGTAAATTGTAAAATTTTTGGAATATTTCTTGAATGTTTTCCTCCTTGACCACGTTCTCTATGTATTCTGGTTTAATCTTGTAATCTGTATGTTCTTCATCTACATAATCAATATGTTTTGAAATAACATCAATAACCTCATTAATAGAATTCACAGAGTTAATGTAAGAATGGAATAAGTGAACTCTTTTTAAAAAGGGCTGAGATATGGTCAGTGGTTTGTCTTGATGCATATCCTTTAGATTAGCCCAATAAGAAGTTACTTTTTCATAATTTTCAATTTTGTAATTCATTTTTTCAAAATAAATTTTTATCTTCTCATCTTCATCTTTGAATTCAGATACTCCTGTTATGTCATCTTCCATAAGAGCTTCAAAGACATAATCGGCAACTGAGTTTCTAAGAATGTCAAGAGTCTTTTCGTGTTCTTGCAAAACTTGACCGTTCATCCATGCCTTCAGTTCCAACCACAAATCACTTTTAAACTTGGTGTAAACATCAATTCTTTTATTCATTTCACTGTTTCCACTATCGTCTTTATTGGAAATACCGTTATCAATCCCATCTGTACCAATAATCAGAGCATTTTCCTTTAGGTCTTCAAGTTTAGATTTTTCTTTTGTAACAATATCACCAGTCAATACTCTAGTCAACATCATTTGCCAAGTTAATCTGTCGTTATATTCTTGATCTTCTGATGTTATAAGTGAGCCCAGAGAAGCTGGAACATCATCTAGGTTTACTTCAAATGGTGGTTTATGTAACTTGCTCAATTCCTTGTTGTAATTTGATTCCATGTCTTTAAGAGTGGTACCTTTGTGACCAACTTTATTTTCAAGTTTTAGTTTTTTAGCCTTTTCAGATATTTTTTGAGTTGTTTTTTGATTATTAGCTTTATTGGTAGTGGAAAGACTATTGGCTTTTAAAGATGGCTGTCTCTTTAACTTGATGGAATCTTTAACAAAATAGGATTCATCATTAAAGTAACTATCTTGTTGCATCAACACTGGTTGCCTCTCAACCTTCTTTTTTTGAGTAGCTCCAGAATTAGCAGCATTTTGATTGAGTGACAGAGAGCTAGATGATTTCTTTCCAAAGTAAGAGTCTTTGTTGCTTTTATGGCTTGCCAATACTGGAGTACTTAAATTTGTTAAATTATCAGCTGTAGAACTCAAAGGTGTTTTTGAATAGCCACTAGCAGTATCAAAATCATCAACAGAAGATGCAGTTAATCCGGAAGTATCAAAGATTCTCTTATTGTAATAATCATTTTCTTGTTGATTTTGCTTAATTTTTTTCAAGTATTGTTTTTCATTTATTGTATACTGTTGAGATAGACCTTGTTTGGTTAGATTGTTATTACCAGATATAAAGAATTGTGGGTTTTGATATTGTCTGGCAGACGAAGGAGTAGAAATATTAGATTTTGTGAAGCTTTGGATAGAACTGCTGGACACACTGCTGTGTCTGCTAGAAGCTAAGTTACTACCAATGCCATTGTTATTATGTACGCCGCCTTCATCTTTAACAATCCCTTCAAAATTGCTGTTAGTTATAGTTGCTGATTTTTCAGATTTGGCAACATTTGGAGACTCAGATGTTTGCTTTTGTGTAAAATCAAAAGATTCGTTATTCCCCATTCCAGTAGGGGATCTTAGAGCTTTGTAATTGCTGTCAATACTATAATAAAAATTAGATCTATCCAAATTCAAGTTACTTCCGTTGCTAGTAGTTATTAGTGTATTTGGATTAAATGTGTTGTTGCTAGCTGATTGGTTATCAGTCATAAGTAGGGAAGTTTGACTACTTCTTCTAGATGAGTTTGAATCCGAATAAGCCTTAATTAAAGGAGACATATTGGTAGACGTACTCTCACTTATAGCTCTTAGTCCTGATTCAGATGTGATAATACTTTGCAATTGTGGTTTTTGAGTATTTACCAGGTTAGGGGTTGACTTGCTGTTCTCAACAGGAAGAGCAAGATTAGCAGAGCTAGTTTCAAAATATGGATTAGAACTTGATTGATTCAAAAAAGGCTTTTGATAATTAGATGTGTTTGACGAAGGAAGCTGTTGAGTTTGCAAAATGTTTGTATTTTGACTGGAATTCAACAACTCGTTGATCATCTGTGAAGCTTGTGTGATACTCTTGGTACTATTAGGCGAGGAAATAACATTGTACAATAGATTATTGTTGACATCCGTACCATTCGTTTGGTTTTCCATACCAGGCGATAATTTATGCTCATTGTTCGATAAGGCATTCAAGCTGTAGTTATTATGTATCTGACTTGCGGCTGTATAAAAAGAGCTTGATCTAGATCTTCTGCCTATATTTGACGACGAAACAGGATTTATGTTGTTGCCGTTCAGTGTATTCAAATTATTTGTGTTTAAGCTGCTGTTATTCTGAACTTGTAAAGCATGTTTCAATGATAAAAGCTCCGAAGTCGTAAAGTTGTTGTGCTGTTCTTCTTCGATAGAAGAGACTTTACTACCGATAGACCCGTGTCTGCGTAGATTAGAATTGCTAGAAGCATTGCTATTTTGTTCTGTCATGCTCCTGTTGTGTTTATTTCTGTGAGTTGTATGGGATTGTTTCCCATCACTACCATTTCAAACCAATACAGCGTCTAATTTTAAATTTAAATTGTTTATACTATATAAGCCTCATTCATTAATATAACTGTATTTTTTTCTTCACCAAAAAAAAAGGTAGTCTAAAAAATTTTCAATAGCGAGTAAGCTTAATACGTAGAACGAAGCACGTGAATGGACTTAAGCAAAAACAAGCAACCAATAGAGGCGATTATACATAGAATTTAGATAGATGACAAGTGGATTTGTTATGGAAGTTGATCTTGATGAGTGTCTAGATTTGCTTTATGAAGGAAAAATCTTACCACCAATTACGGTTGAGTATATATGCAATGAGTTGAAAGGACTGCTTATAGAAGATCCAAATGTATTGGTTCTTAAAAGTCCTATAACAGTTGTAGGAGACATACATGGACAATTCCATGATTTGAAAATGATTTTTGACAAGATAGGAGGAAGAATACCAGATACGAATTATTTGTTTTTAGGAGATTATGTTGATAGAGGGTTGTACTCTTTAGAAACAATCATGTTACTATTTGTTTTGAAGTTGAGATACCCAAACAGAATCCATTTGCTTAGAGGAAACCATGAATCAAGACAAATAACACAGAGCTACGGGTTTTACATGGAGGTACTTACCAAGTACGAAGAATATGAAGATAAATTGAAGTCCAAGTGGACAAATCTTTTGGACCAATTTGTGTCGAAAAAGCAAGACTTGAGTGCACAATTACAGGAGCTTCAGCTGAATTCCATAGAGAATGAAGAGTCTGAAACAGCAAAACATGAACTAGGACGCTCTGTTTACCAAAACATAGCCTCAGTATTTGATTACCTATCGTTATGTGCATTAGTTGATGAGGAAATATTCTGTGTTCATGGAGGTTTATCTCCGAATATTCAATACATAGATCAAATCAACTTAATCGATAGATTCAAAGAAATCCCACATGATGGGCCTATGGCTGATCTAGTATGGTCTGATCCAGATACATCTTTGGGAACAACCCCTTCCATCTTTGGAAATGAAACAGGAAGTAGATGGGCTGAAACTAAGAATACAAATCGAAAAACAAGCAGGGCATTTATGCATGGGCAATCAATCAGTGGGGGTGATGAAAACTTTGAAATAAGCTCTAGAGGTGCTGGGTACATTTTTTCAAAGAACATTGTTGAGATATTCTGTCAAAGAAATAAAATAAAGAAAATTTTCAGAGCACATCAATTATGTCAAGAAGGTGTCTTAGATCTATTTGATGGATTATTGACAACGGTATGGAGTGCTCCAAATTATTGTTATAGGTGTGGAAACAAGGCTGTTATTGTTGAGATTAATGGTGTTGATAAATACTTTTATAACGTATTTGAAGCGGATAACAATTACAAGCTAGAAAGTGATAATAGAATATTGATGTTGAATCCTAGTTATTTTACCCAGGTTGAAGAAGAGGAGGGCAATGACTTTTATGAGGATTATGAAGATGATGATGACGACGACGAAGACGATAGTGATTCAGATTCTGACTCTGAAGAGAACGACAACATTGCTTTAACCGAAGAAGATCTAAAAAAACAAACTGAAAACACACCATCAAACACCTTTGAATCAGGCAATATATCAAAAAAAAACAAAAAAGATAAACATAAAAACAAAGAACTTGGCAAGCAACAAGACAATTCTATAAAAAGACGAAATAGTGTAAGTTCCGGTGTATCTATGAGCGATGACGATTTGGATACCTTGGGTGTAGACATTCCCCCGGTTGTTTGGAACCACTCGGCAGTAGAAAACTTTCCAATTGATGTCTTTTCTGATCAGTACCAAAAAACTAACAGCAAACAAAGACATGTTGAGTACTTCTTATAAGCATACTCTGTAAACCTTTAAGCATTTCTGTAGGAATATTAGTTTCGGACTTTAAATACCTATATATTCTCTTCATTTTTTTTTTTTCACATTCTAAGCGTATTTAGCACGTTTCATTTTCAACTTTTTTCCTGTTTTAATATTGCTGAAAAGAAGTGAAAATTTAGGTCATCAAGATATGAACTTCTTGCCACCTTTCTTTATTTTGTTGAGACTAATCAGAAGAGTGTGAACCAAAGAGCAAACCTTTATATTCAAAGCTGATTATATAATGTTGCAGGTTCTGTATATAGATTCTTATGATTCTTTTGCTTACAATGTTACATCACTGTTGAAAGAATCCTTGAATGAGACATTCAAGGATCTTTATAAAGATCTTCATAAAGATGAAATAGTGGATTACCACATTACACATATACAAAATGATTACTACAAAAAAAGCCGTAAATCAGGAGTTGATGAAGAAGATTTGAAAAAAATTGTAGAGTTTTATGATTTCATAGTCATTGGGCCAGGACCAGGTTCACCAACTTCAAAGGAAGACACTGGGTTGATTTACAATTTATATCAATACATCGGCAAAAATCTTTCTTTATACAGAAACGTGCCGATTTTTGGGATTTGCTTAGGATTTCAAACCATGTGCTATCATTTAGACTCGAAAACATCAAATAATAAGATCGCATACTTAGAAAAGCCAGTTCACGGACAAATCGGCGATATTGAAGTGGTTATTAACACTGAAACTTACGATTTGGACTCATTGAAGAAAATGGATATTTTGTATAATGAAAAAAACTGTAAATACTTGGGAACTAGATACCATTCCATTTATTATGACATTAATGCCATTTCTGAGTCCTCTGTCATTCCATTTGCCTATGCCAAAAACATAGATTACAATACTGGAAACGTAGATGCAAACAAGCCAGATATATTAATGGCTGGTATGATCAAAGATACAAATATTATGGGTGTTCAATATCATTTGGAATCTTGCTGCTCTAATCATGGTAAAGACATGATGAAAAATTACATAAAGGAAATTGTAATTCCTCAATACGAACTAGTTAAGCACAGAATTAGAGATATGAAATTATTGGAAGGTGTTGATGAGAGCTTTGAATTTTTAAAAGATGGATTGCCAATTAATGAAACTGAAAAGAACAGAATAAGTATAAAGAAGGTTCATTTAGAAGGTGTAAATGATATTTTAAATTTGCACCTGAACCTGATCAATCACTTTAAAAATGAGTATGGCAATTGTTTGATGCTAGGATCTCTTGTTAAACAAAAGCACAGAGGAGAGTTCTCCATATTTGGTGTACCTAGTAAAGATGCATCAAATTTGTACTGCTATGATATCAATGAAAAGTCCATTGATAAGAACTCATGGGGGAAAGATAAGGTTGAAGCTGAATGCATCAAACAACATCAAAGTAGAAATGATTACTACAAATTTATAGAAAATCAAATGATTCAATGGAAACAAAATTTAATTGTTGAAAAAGAAACCCTTAAAGACTTCGAGTACCTACCTTTTGTTGGTGGGTATTTGGGTATATTGAATTACGAAATGGGGGATGATGTTCCTGAGTTTTCAACCAATGAACTATATGAGAACAACATCAATGCCATATTTGCAGAGGTTAAACATACGCTAGTATGGGACCACTTTGAAAACGACTTTTATTTTGTAGACATATACAAAGACAAAAGTGATATCCTTTGGACTACAGAAAATGTCAAATTTCTAGAAACACAGATCATTAGTGTTGAACAAGACCAAAGCCTGTCAAATACAAGTAAGTCAACAGATTTCCCAGTGGAAACATTTAAAACAACAGATTTAGATTCATACAAAGAGCAATTTGATCTATGCCAAAAGTACTTAAACAGAGGTGATTCTTACGAGCTGTGTTTGACTTGCCAATGCAAAGTGTCCTTAAAGGAAGAAATCGATCCATTACTTTTATTCTGCAAGTTATCAAACATGAATCCTGCTCCGTTTTCTTCTTACTTGAGTTTTCCTAACATAAAGGTAAACCTATTATCCTCATCGCCAGAGAGATTCATCAAATGGGATAAGAATTTAGACTGTGTTGAATTAAGACCTATAAAGGGAACTGTTAGTAAAAAAAAAGACCCTACCATGACATTTGAAAAGGCAGAGTCGATATTGAAAACTCCGAAAGAATTTGGTGAGAACTTGATGATTGTTGACTTAATACGTAATGATTTGTACAAATTACTTGAAAAAGTCCAGATTGATTCATTGATGACTGTGGAAGAATACGAAACTGTGTATCAACTTGTATCGGTAATTAAGGGAGAAAAGCCATTAAACAGTGCATTAGGTGGGCTAGACATATTGAAATCCAGCTTACCCCCTGGTTCAATGACTGGTGCTCCAAAGATAAAGTCCGTGGAGTTATTGCAGCAAGAAATTGAAAAAAAAGACATACACGAAAGAGGAATATATTCTGGGGTAACCGGATTTTACAGTTTAAACATGAAGGGTGACTGGAGTGTGAACATAAGATGCTTATTCAGCAACGATAACAAATTGTGGAAATTAGGTGCTGGTGGGGCTATCACCGTATTATCTGATCTTGAGGGGGAATACGAAGAAATGAAAATCAAATTAGACAGTGCTATGCAGATATTCTAGTGCTAGGTGGAAGCCCTGTACGAAACAAATATTACGTGTTTAAAGTATGCTTAAGTCCTACGTAGATCCCACTAAAAAAAAAACAGGAAAGATTATTTCCGTATTTCCCTTTTGAGCACAGGGCTTTGTGTCATAGAGGGGTGGGTTTTTTTTTGGGGGGTATATCGTTGTA
>ERZ794936.297-NODE-297-length-26620-cov-34.632562_pt1 | contig 26620 bp, 12 predicted proteins | sample MGYA00511083_ERZ794936 | MGnify/ENA primary metagenome ERZ794936 (study PRJEB30137, sample SAMN04331409) | food metagenome | isolation source: Y2 must sample point D1 replicate A | place: Australia: South Australia | collected 2014 ... | reverse complement strand
TTTTTTTTTAATTTTTTTTTTTTTTTTTTTTTTTTTTTTTTTTTTTTTTTTTTTGTGTTTTTTTTTTTCTTCTTCTTTTCCCTCTCGCTCTTTTGTTTTCGTCTTTTTTTTTTTTTATTTCTTTCTTTGCTGTCTAATCAAAGATGAAACCAAAACAGGCAAAGCAGTCTAAAAAGAAAAGATAAAACCCAAAAACGTATTTAACAATATGCTACACATATACTGCACAAATACTGCACAAACACTGCACAAATTCAACACATCGGGTAACAAAGTTTGTGACAAATTGCAGCGACAAGTTGCAGTGACAAGCAATGCTTTTAAACATCTCTATCATTGTAAAAAGTGCTCTTGAACGATATTATATATAAATACATGATCGACGACAAAATAAAATTATAAAAGTAATGTGGCTCTTGAAAAAACAGACCACACAATTTCGTTAAAAAACAAAAACAAATTATAGTCTCAGAAGTACATAAAACATCAGTTACAACCGTTGCAACAAGATTTTTTTTCATGGTTTGTTCTCACTTGTTAAATCATTAAGGGTTGTTGATTGCACTGAATCGGTTTCGTTGGTTCTCGACATATACGGTGGCAAAAACCTGCCAAAAAGCTGCATATCCAACTGATCAAAGACCCCTGTCAAATACAAAGGGTCCTCTGCATTGTTGGTGCCGTCAGTTACATTAATGTGTTCGTTGATGTTGTCTTTTTTGTTGCTGTCGCTAGCTTGCTGAGTCATGTTCCCGGTTCCAATCGGGTTGCTTTCATTGTTGTTGGAAAAAGCCGAATTGTTCTTTGATGTTTCGTCGTTGCTATCAGGATGATTATAAGCAGTTGTATTTTGTGATGTGGCATTTTTGTTACGGGTTGTGCTTTTTATATCAAATTGAAAACCTAAAGAGTCGCTTGCATTGTTTTTGTTCTCCTTTCCAGAATCATTGAGTTTATTTGAATTTGTTTCGGTAACGGAATCTGCGCCAGAAAAGGAAGGTTTGCTTATATTTTTTGACGGCACCTGAGGCTGAACAGGGTTCCCGGAAGACGATCCGTATGTTGCATTTGGGAATGAATCAATAGGTTCACCAGAGTTCATACTGTCTTCGTTTATCGAACTGTGAATATTTTGTTTGCTAACTCTTGTTATATTGGTTTTTGGAAACAAAGGAAATGAGGTACTGTTTTTAAGCATGCTAGACGAATTGCTCATTGAAGATGCGGTAACAGCATTTTCGTTAAAGGGCAAATTTTGTATTGACTGATTACCAACACTAGAAAATTGAAGTGGAGATCGCGGTAAGTATGGATGCAAGTCACTCGAAGTTGGAAAATTCAGAGAATTGTTTTGAGGATTCCCAGAGCTAGTTGAAGAATTGGATGAGTTCCCAGATTTGCTCAAATAGCTATTTACATTATCTGCAAATATTTTACCGTCAGTCGCTATATTTGCATTTTGCAAAGTATTTGCAATGGGCGACATATTTGCAAACACGTTGTTCATTGTATTATTATCTTTTAAAGATGTATCGTTCATAAATTGCTCAAAATTGCTAAAATCCATGTTGTAAAGCTCTTCCAAAGATTGTTCAATAGTAATTTTTGAGGCCAATGGATTTTTATTTGAAGTGTTTTCCATAGTTTGGCTATCAGGAGTCGTTCCAAGCAGCGAACTAGCTATAGTGTTTGTGTTTTTTTGAGCATTATCAGTAGAAGCTGCGCCAGGCTGACCTGTATGCTGTAAATTCGAGTCTTGCTTCGTTAGAAAAAGTGGTGATGCAAGCATTGTATTTGAAACTTCAGGGCCCTGGTTTCCTTGTGGAGAATATTGTCCCTGTTGTTGGGTTTGTTTCTTTAATTGTTGCTCTTCCAAAAGCTGTTGCTGTAACATAAACGTTTTGGTTTTTTTGTTCAAGCTTTCAAACAAAATATTCAAAATATTGTATGTTCTGCTGGCGGCCATGCTAGAATTTTTCAAAACATCCAAAATGTCTTTCCCAATCTTGCTTAACTGAACACATCTCTTGTATTTGGCAATTTCAACTTCAGTTGTTGGAACAAATTCATGAATGTAAAAAATCAATCCAGCAACAGAAAAAAAAATGGTGTAAACAGAAAACCAGTAATTACCGCTTAAAAGATGGTTGTCCATCATCTCTTTTGCCAATGTGATAACAGTTTGAGCAACTCCTAAACAGTTGTCGGCTCTTTTGATAGATAGTTCATCAGGCTTCAAATGATACCTGTTTTTTGAGTTTTTGAATGTGAGGTAATGGATAAACGGTCTATAAAGAACAATTTGAACTTGTAAAAAAGACAATCTCAAAAGTCTGTTTGCCTTGTATAAAAAATGCCTCTTGCTTGACGATGCAGAAAATTTGGAAAAATCACTGATACTTGGGTTAAGTTCCTCTGGAAGCTGTGTTAGCCAATCGTTCAGTTTACTCTCTAATTTAGTCACAAAATCGTGAGAAATTAAATTGTTTGCTTTTTTGATTGGGTACAATCCTTCAACTATCTCATCCAATATCATTATAATTTTCGTATGCTGATTGGCAATACAGGCAGATGAAAGCGTATTTTTTTCAAAAGGTTCTTCCGAATCATTATTTCTGCTATCGTTATTAGAAAACTCAGATTGTGGCGGGGAAACGATTCCATCATGTGTTAAACAATCGTCTTCAACCTCTAAAGGCAAAGTTTGATCAAAATCTTGCTGAGAAATAGTTCTTGGTAAACCCAACATGGTGTTTACGTACACGTCCATCTTGTATATGCTAAAAAAAGTTCTTTTCCTCATTTCAATGTCCAAAAGGGAAAAGCCAGGTGTACCAAGAGGAATATTTCTATGAAGACCTTCTCTCAATGCAGACCTCATAGCAACCCCAATAAATAGGTAGCACGTCGATATTCTAGCACTGCATTGGAGAAAAATAAATAGCATGACAATTGTTTGGATTGAATAAAGATCTCTGGCGTTTGTCAAGTCTATGAGCCTTCTTGCTGCTAAAAAATACTTGTAACCTTCATCGGCCAAGTCCTTGTCATTCATAGTCATTGGGGCATTGCGACTTGACCGCCTATTTTGAGGTTTTTTGCTTGGATCCTGGCTAGTATTGTTACTGCTTTTGCTGAACAAAGCACCAACAGCCATAACGGAATAACAAAGGGGCAAAAAAGTTTTCAATTCAGAGGTGTACTCAGCTGGCGATAGCCTGTAAAGGTCGTCCAAATTTTTTGAAAAGGTAGGTCTGTGATAAAATCGAAACAAAACACAACACTCTTGAGATGTTTTTTCAATAAACCCAAGGGCAACCTCTTTTGGCGGAAGTGGTGTTTGCAAACAAAAATTAAAACTAGAAACTTTTTCAATAGGAACCCTGTTGTGTGTTACGTAATTGTATTGTTCGACTGCCAATTTCAAATAATCCACAGAATTCTCAGAATAGCTCATATCGTTTTTAAACTCATTGGAAGAGTTTTTCATATTTTCCACTATTTTCAAAAATAAATCCATATTTAGCTTCTCTAAATTGGGCAATCCAGGCAATAACATCTTGAAAAGCGATTCGTACTTTTTGGATTTCTCACTTTCCATGGCGTGTTTGCTCTTTTCGGTGCGTGGCTTTTTCGTTTGTTTGTTGTTGTTGTTGTTGTTTTCCTTCAAGTCTTGAATGTGAGTGTCTGGTCTTTTTAAATTAGGTTTTGAAGTAGAAAGCTGCGGAGCAACGCCAGCAGAAATATTACTTTTTGCCATGCGTGATCCTTCCTTGTCATGATGAAGGTTTTCGTCCAAATTCCTGTACAAACTCGCTGGTTTTGAGTCAGCAGGTGAGTCAATATTTAGCTTTTCACCAAAGTGGTTTTCTTTGCTACTTTGATTTTTTGAATGTTTGGTTTTGATATCAGGTGCATCATCAAAGCCACTAGAAAAATCAGCTGTGAAATTTCGAAGGTCGTTTTTGTTTGTTTGAAAACCATTTGCTTCTGTATTTTCAACTTTGAGAGTGTTTTGAGATGTAACTTGCTTCTTGTTACCTGGTGTTTCTTTTTGAGCAACTTTTGGTTTCCTTTTCGTGCTTTTTGTAGAAGGACTGAAAACACACGGCGTGCCTTGTAAGCTGCATGAAAAACAGGCCTTTTTCGGACCCCCTTCCAAAAAGTCGCACTTCACTTTTTTCCTTCTACATTCATCGCAAGCTTTAGCATTCCGTTGTCTTTTTGTGGGATTGGTAGGCATTGTCAAATCGATATTAATTCTTGTTCTCCCCTGTGGTTTGGCGCTTAACAGATCAGTCACGATCAAGTAATAAGTGTCTAAAGGTGTTTGCAAAACTGGTTCAAAGAACTGTGTATACTTGGTTATGGGGTTTAAATGTTACTTGTTTAAGTAGGTATTTTTTGGTTTTTGGTGAACACATAGTATGCTGATTTATATATATAAAGCTTGTACTTAGGCACCGTTTACTCCGGATCGATGAGACCTTTTTTTAGCTTTTTTTTTTTTTTTTTTTTTTTTTTTAAGGAGCCTTAAACAAGATTTCCATCGCATTAAAACCGCAAAGTTGCGAGACATAAGGTACAAGAAAAACGTCACCAAAGCCAAAAACAACAAAAATAAAAAACAACAAAAAAAAACAAAAAAAAGAACGCATTTTAGCAGAGCGACGCGTCACTCTAGCATAACAACATTTTATGCATAAGAAGGCAACTGCATGACAAATTATCAGTAAATTTTTTAGAGTTTACAGTTGAACAGGACGTATATTGAAAATATTTGATCAAATGCAATTGGGAAGTTATAAAAAAACAAAAAGTACATATTCAAGAGCTTTTCTATGGTAAGACATCTGTCCGCTGGGAGTACAGCACTACCCACCACACATCTTGAATGAGACTGATAAAAGCTACTCAACAAAAGTGGCTTCAGCAATAAGCTTTTTGGTGTACAAAATCCATAGACTCAAAAAGTCTGGTTAATTTTCAAAACTTTAAAAAGGTATAGTCTCCCCTTGGTAGCTTTATGAAACGAAATCTCAATTTGCAAAAAAAAACACATACACGAACAGCTCATGTACTCCAAAAAGAAGTGGAAGCGTTGTCTTGGGTGAAAAAATTATCCAAATTGTCCAACTCAGTCCACATATGGCTCAAAGAAACCGATTCCTGTAATTGAGGCTGCGACGGTGAGTCGAAATCTTTGCTATTGTTGATGTTGCCCGATAAAGAGTTGAAGTAAGCTTTCGAATTTCTTTTAGAGGAACGAGCATTCAAAATACTATTTCGCTTACTCCCAAACGCGCCAGTTGAAGGAGAGTTTCTGTTAGCCCCGTAGTTTGCCTTTGAAGGAGAGGTCAAAACGCTAATATTTTCAGACAAACGATTTTTGCTCTTGACGTTGCTGGCTGGCAGAGAATTCAAAGAGTTACCAGCCAAGCCGTTAGAGACACTCCTGTGATTTAGATTTGGACTTTGGGTTGGCAACGATGTAAACATGGATGGTGATGAGGCCTTTAGGGAGGTCCCTGCAGTTGTAGGAGCAGAGTGCTGGCCATACTCAGAAGTTCTACTTCCAGGTTTCGAAACCAGCGGTAAGGAAGCTGTAGAAGAGTTTGCTTCCATATCGTATGCGTCAGCGGTTTTGTCATAAATGTTGAAACTGTCTTGAATTTGGTCAAGTGTCCGATTTTTCGTGCTGGAACCACTTGTAGCTCTCATGTTGCCCCATTTGTGATCTGTATTGACAGCTTCTGAAGAAAAAGAACGAATGTCGGTATTAGAAGTATTGTGCGATCCTAAGTGTAGGCTTTCATTTGTATTTTTGGTAACATCGTTTTGCTCGGCGAAAAGTTTGGGTGATCCTCCACTTGAAAAGTTCTTGGTATAGCCGCTAGCATTGGTCCCGCTTTGGTGTTCAGAGCTATTGTGATGATATGGCAATAGGGTGTTCAAGTTGTAAGAGCGCTTCTTTGATTTTTTCTCCTTGGACTTTGCTTTCGCAAGCTTGCTTTTTTTACGGGAAGTTTTGGAAGAATCGCCTTGATCATTTTGAGATTGATGGCTTGAGTAAAAAGAAAACCCGTGAATATAATGATTCTTGGGCTTGCGTTTTTCTTCTTCAAACAAAGAAGCTTCATTGATCTCATTGTTTTTAATTTGCGTTTGTTCAACAGTTGTTTCTGTTGGAATTGGCTTGGGTGACATTTGATATTCATAAAGTATCATCATTCTCCTTTGTTCTTCAAAATCGTCAACGTCCATATCAAATTCATTGCTGCCATTGACCAAACTGTCATTCACTCTACCAGTTTCTCCAGCTTTTTCTTCCTCATATTCGTCAATGTTATACAACCCAATAGCATTTGAATGTTTTGTTCCCAGTCCTGGTTTACCAAAAACGCGACTAAAGCTAGATCTTTCATGTAAACCATTAGTCTCGCGTATACCATCACCACAATCGTCATCGCCATCGTCATCACCATCATCAGCAACCTCTTCTTCTTCTTCTTCTTCTTCTTCTTCTTCTTCTTCTCTGATGATATGTTTGTTTGATAACAATTCCTCTTCCTCCTCCCTTTCTTCCTCTTCAATTTGCTCAGTGATGGTGGTAATCTCATTCTTGTGCAAAACGATCCCAGGTTGAGCAAGCGCTGTCGTGCCTGAATATATTGCGCTTTCTTTGGAGTCACTATTCTCATCAAGAGTGTTTCCCTCAGTATCAACCTGAGCAGCTAAAACAGAATTAGCAGAACTTTGACCAGCCACATTTTCGGTAAAGGAGGAGTTGGAGGAAACCGCAGTTTGAACGTTCACTTTTATATGACAAGTGGAATAAACTGATTGAACATTATGTCTTGTTGAGGAAGCCGTGATAACAGGCATGGGAACTGACCATCCACTGTCATTATCCGGCACTCCAAACAAAGTAGCAGTTTTACTGTATTCGTCCCTCAGTTCTTGATTTCCCATACTGATTCTCAAAATGTCCTTGTCAAGTTTGCTGCCGCTTATGCGAGGGACACAGGTAAACACTTCTAAAGCTTTGTGTTCAAACTCTGTCAAAAGCAAGCTTAGTAAAGGACATACCAAATCAGCCCCAACTCCAATAAACTCAGGTTTGCTCAAATCGACTAAAGGAAAAATGTATTGCAAAATCTCAAGTATTTGCAGTCTGACATAAGTTGTCTTGTTGAAAAGCAGTCCCAAAAGGAAAACTAACGTCGGGCCGGCAAATTGTGGAAAGTAGTTTCTGGATATGAAACTGGTCACTTGGCTAAGGAAATCTTTTTTGGATCTAAACTTTCCCAGCTTCAAAGAGTTAATCAATCTACTCAGTGCAGGCTCATTATATTTTTCACATAAAACAATCAATGAATCACAGTCATTGGAAATCTTGACCAGAAATTCCTTTTCATCCATACTCTGCAAAAAATTTGCAATGTTAGACAACAATGCAAACAAAATTCTTGTTTCACTATTAGCAACAATCTTACTGTCTTTCAAAAAATTCAATTTGTTTAGAAATTCCAATGACAAATCATAAGAATTGGCAGATCTCAAACCATTCATGATGATAGTCTGCAAGCCATCAAATTTCCCTTCCCAATCACTTGGAAAAGTGGCAACCAAACACTGAACAGTGTCTGCAGAATCTAAATCAATTTTTGATACAAATTTACTCATACTGGACAACACTTCAATAAACTCTTGCTCATGAGTGGTGCTTAAACATGCAGCTAAAGCCCAAAACAATTGCGGAAATTCGATCAACCTATCAGGTGTCAACTCTGCTGTTATTGCATTGAATGTCATCAAAATTTGCATCGCAAACCCTTGGATATCGGAGTTTCCATCACATATTGTGTTGGATAATCTATGTAGCATAGCCTTTAGCATTTTCAAATCCAAAAACGTGATTAAGCAACGAAAGACCTGAAACGACCTACAAGCTATATGCCTAACAGCACAAATAGTCCCCCACCTACAAGCAATCCTCTGCCACTGCTCTTGAATACGTGCGTCCCCAGCGACAATAACCAAAACATTCTTAACTATCAAGTCCATGGTTTTTGGAGACCGTGCCCCTCTTCTCTCCTTAACCAGCTGGTTATACACCCATAATTCAGACTTATTCTTGATAAGAGCCACAGTTTGTTCGCTCAAATCATGAGAAGGGTTCAAAGCGTATATCAAATCACACAAGATTTTGGCCGCACTCTCTTGTACAATCGGAATGTAGTGATCCAAAAAGACCAAAGACACATGTAATAATAGCGGAACCTTATTTTCAACAGCTTCGTTGGATAAGTTCAGCAAATTAACTAAAAATATTGCTGAAAGGTGAGTTCTAGAAAAAAAAACATCTTTACCATCATATGTAAGTTTTGAATCAATGTCGATCAATCTGCCATATTTCAAGCCAACAGCCTCTGGTTCTGAAAAAAGCACTTTATTGTTTGGAAGAGTGTTTTTGATTTCCAAGTCGTTCAAAAGCTTGTCTACTATACTAACTCCGCCAGGAACATTGCTCAAATACAAAATGACGTCTCTGCATGTTTCAACATACCGAGGATTTCTGCTTGAGTAAGAAGTTCTCATAATGAAGTCAAAAATCACATGGAAATTTTGAAAAGAATTACCCTTGCCCAAAGATATCCATAGTTGCTCAACAGCAGTTGGATATCGGTCATTGCAAATTGCGGTAATTCCCATTGTATTGTTTAGTAGCATATATGTGTCTGTGTCATCTGGCGATTTCAAAACGAATTTACTAACCCATGCAAATAGTAAAACAAGTAAATCTCCTTGTAAATCTTGACTCAAAAGCTCCAAAACCAAGCACAGCTTAGAAAAAAGTTTTAGCCGCTCTTCTTGCGAAGGCAATTCAGCAAAAATGTTGGAAATCTCTTTTCCCGTAGATTTGTACACAGTTCTTGAATCATTCGATATTCTTTCTCTGAAAACCTTGGTATACGAGGAATTGTGCTTTTCCATTTCAATTGTAGACAACAAATCTATGGCATACGCCCTAATTTCACGTTTTTTGCTAATGATACCAAACAAACCAAGAGTTACGGCATCATCTTCATTAATCGACAGCTTGCTAGAATTATCATTTAATAAAGACTTGCAAATAGTGGTGTAGTACAACTCTGTCACATCTAAAGAAACACTATGAAAGAAACATTGCTGGAAAACAGACTCGTACAACAGTGTATTAGATTTGTTTGTTTCGAGCACGTTGCCCAATGCAGTGCAGCCCAAATTTTGTATCTTTGAGTCATTTGATGAAAACAAAACGTGGATCCAGCTCATCAAAGAGTCAATGTTAAAAGAGACTTTTACAGCATGCCCTTCTTTATGCAAACTGTCAAGAGTATATTCCACGGGACCTTTGCACAATTCCATCATTGTTTCCAACGAGGATTTTTCTAATTTCGTACGGTAAAACTCAATGGAGGACGCTACGGATGTATAATCTCTAGACCCAGAATAGCTTTTCATCATAACGTCATAGCGTTTCATTGAAAGGTCTGTGTATTTTCCATGGCCACACCACTCCATCAAGTAATTGAAACATGAAATTCTTGCCTCAAAAGGAAACAAAATGTTCATCTTTTTGGGAACGTTCATAACAGAAAGATAAAATTTCAGCAACAACTCAGAAAAGTAGAGTCTCAATGGCTGGAAAGTCAAAGAGCGTTGAACCTGTTCCTCGTGTAAAAATGCCTTTGCACATTGCAAAAACTTTGAAACTGTTTTCATGATCCATTTATCCTCATAAATGTCTGGATTGTCAAGGTATGAGGAGCAGGTTGTAAGAATATGGAAAAGCTCTATTCTTGCAGTGTTGGAGTTGCTGTCGTACTTCCATGAGCAGAGGAGCTGTTCAGTACTTTCCAAAAATGCTTTGTATATGTTGATATTGATTGCACTTAAACCTGTGATTATTGCGTCTCTAATAATTGTGTTTTTAGTGCCCAACAATGGTAAAACCATTTGAAAAATCGAGGTTGCTGATTTGATCTTTTGATGTTGAATTGTGAAAACTTGTTGCGACTTTTTTCTTTTGTGGTTTTGAACTTGTTGAATGTGCACCATTTGATTATTTGTTGATGTCAAAAAGCAACACGCCACAATCAAATAAACCTTCCATTGGCTAACTATGTGTTCTGGACGTGACTGAGTGAATTGATTGCTTGATGTAGTAGAAGAAATGGATAAAATGATTTCATGTAATTGGACCAACCTAATGCACACAATTGATCTGCACAATGCCATCGTGATTGGGCAACGTGTAAAAATTACATCCAATAACTTGGGGAAAGCCCGCATCCACAAAGCAGCATCAACTCCATATTCACTTTCGGCCAATTTGACAAAAACATTTTGTTTCTGCTTATTGCTCAACTTACTTAGTCTTTGTTTTTCAGCTGAGCTAAACTTGCTGAGTACACTAGAAGAAACCAGTTTCGAATACTCACAGTTTCCAAGAATGTCTATTAACCTCGTTCCACTTTCAGCATATAATTTAGAAGAAGATCGACTGTGGGTGGTTTGTTTTTCGAGTTTCGAGCTTTTCATTGACAACGCTTCATCAAACATGGACACCAACTTTAAAATATGTATTCCCAATTTTCTAATGCCAGAGTCGTAGGAACACAAAAAGAACAAGCCGTTTCCTTCCACCTCTTCAATAACTGTACATATATTTTTGCACTCAAACTCTTCTGAAACAATTGACTTGTTGGTAGAGGACACGTCGTCGTCCTTAACAGGTAAATGAATACCATCTAAACCCATTTCCTTTTTTTTAGACTCACTAGTCGATTTTTTGAAGCTTTCCAACCAGCATTCCAAAATATCAATATAAAGTAAAAGAAGCTGCTTGTATTCGCCAGAAATCAAATAGGCCAAATCATAACTCGATTGTGTTTTTTCGTCAAAATCAAAAGAATATTTAGCAAACCAAGTAATCAAAGTGTATGGGTTTTTCTTTGCTGCAAAAGACTTGACAGCATTTTCACACGCTTGGGCAAGCATCGTTTCTTCATGGACAGCGTTCCTTGATAAAACCTCTATTGTGCCCTTTAAGGATATATTTTGTGAAACCGTTGTGCAACATGGGATCACTTCAATAAGATTGGCAAACACAACCGTATTCAAGGCATGTGCTGACTTGGTTCCACCATCACTATGAGCATTATGCAAATTAAAGTAACTAGCTGGATCTGCACTGTTGTTACCTCCGCCATCAGCATGTGCATTAGCAACACTTTTGAAAAGAGCTGGGATACTTTGAAATGGTGTTGAAGGAGTTTTCACATGTTCGTTTTCTGGAGACCACACTTCAGAGCCCAAAACAGCATCCAGCGACAGGAAAAGTTTATTTAGCGTTGTGGCGATCTCCTCGTAATCAGGGAAATTGGGCATCGATGGAGAAACAGATATATCATTTAAATTAACCTCGTATTCTCTGTTCTCATCAATAGGGAACTCCGGTCTCTCTTTGGAAACCAATAGGCCTTTAAACGCATTTATAACGATAAGCACTCTTTCGTGCTGAAGATGTTCCAAAGAACCGGTGTACCCTGTTTTCAAAAGAGGCAAAAGAATATGCTCCACAACCAAACTGGAGTGGTTGTAGCTGATGGTTACCAAAATGTCCACCATTGCATTTGACAAAACTATGTCAGTAGTTAACCAGTTTTCTTTTTTCTTTGTTGTAGTAAACAACTGAAAAAGTTTTTTTAATGATTTTTCTGTGTTGTTCAAGGACTCAGTGCAACGAAAGATGTAAACCCAAACAAGCCTGGAAACTCCCACTGCAAAATTTGTTCTATCTTCAATGCTTTTTGATTTCAACTTCACAGAGTTGCGTTCAATCAAAGCCATCCATTTGGAACTGAACAACTCCTGTGGTGACACACACAAAGCAGTCACCGTCAGCTTAAAAAAGCTTGACCAGTATCTAGTGTCGTTGACAAATTTGGCACAAGTTGACAAAATTAAATTCATAGCTTGCACCCAGACAGGATGATTGACCTCTGCACTCAAGGAGCCTGCTAGAGGAAGAAGGAGGTGAGTTAAAACTTCTGCATAGGCTAACCGTATGATGAGTTTGTCAGACTTTGCAAAAAATTTTGCAATGGAGTGAACGAAATCTGCACCCTCTTCAAATTTTTCTAAAGGATAGTTTTTCAACTTCAAGTACCTCATCCCAAGGATCAATAAATAGGTTTGCATTCCGGCCTCTTTTGACAAATTATAGGGAATCTTTTCTAAAGCAGCTAAAAATTTGTCACTTACTGAAATAAACTTTTTGTTGCTAATCCAACCTAGAAGTTTAGCAAAGTTGTTCCAGTTTGCAGATCTAATGGAGCTGATTGATACAGCTTGAGGATCAGTTGATTTTAGCTGGTTGAAAACGATCTCTTCAAGTTTAGTACTTAAAGACAAGTTGGTTTCATTTGGTAAACTTTGCTTCGATATTTCTATTAGTACCCTCGACAAAATGTAAATACTGATCATTGATTTTCTGTCAGCAACAAAAACAACCTCTCGCTGAGTTTCTATTTGTGTCTGTAATGCATCGAGATTGCTCTTGTCATGTGAATTCATAGTGCTTATGTTTGATTTGCTGCTATTAACTGATTTTTGCCTATACGGCTCCCCGCTTTGTCCACTGCTTCCGATTTTGCCAGATGTAGCGTTTTTATATAAAGCGTCGTAGGCTTTCATAAGTTGTTCAAGTTTCGTGGATGCTTCACTGGCCGCTTGAGACTTTGACTTTCTCCAAAACATCATGGCGTCAATCACGGGTTTAAGATTCGATCTTGATATGTAGCCTAACGAACTAATAACGTTGTCAAAATCAGCATTGCAGCCCTCGCCCAAAATGTCAACTATAGGAGGTTCCTCTTCAAGCGAAAAATTTAGGCAATAGTTTAGCATTGCTTCTGCATATCTAACAAACTTGGTGAACAAAATATGCAGCGCATACTCTGAAGGCTCCTTCCAATCAGTGGCCAACTGTTGTCTTACTTCTTGCGCAAATTCATTGTTGATAGATTGGTTTGTGTTCGACACAACTGAGTCTGGTTCCTGCGAGCTGAAAAAGCGGGTCTGCGTTGCACTGGACGGTATTTGAAGTTGTTGTAATTGTATTTGGTCAGAGTTTTTGTTAAGAGGTAACGAGTGAGGCTGTGAACTCAATTGGTTGATCGATTGTTGTTCTTGATTGTAGTTCTCCTTGACTGACTTTTGCGAGAAGCTGCGCACTAAACTGCTTTGTCCGTCCTTTATGTTAGATGGACTTAGTGAAAAGTCTTGGTTAAATGATGGGGTTTGAGAAAGGGGCACGGAGGTTGACGAAGTTACCGTTCTGATGCTGGGATGTGCATTTATATTGGGCCTTTGTTCGTGAATGTCAGGCTGTGTTGTGTCCGGATCAAACAGCGAGGTGGGTTCGGGAAACGAAAAAGCTGACCTGTCACCAAGTTCTTGCAAACTGTCTGGTATGGCTATTTGATTTCCTGGTTCACCAAGAATTTGATTGCTTGTGTGCTCATTGTTAGAATTGACCAAAGATGGACCCACTTGGGGAAAAGAGTACTGGCTGTTCATTTATCAGCGTATTATTGTGTCTAGTTTCTTGGGAATGGAAATAAAGTGTTTTCTGTGTGAAAGTTTCGAAAAAATGCTCTCCAGATGTTTGTTCTTGATTTTGCTTTTGGATTTAAGTTGTGATGATATATTTCCTAAAAGGAACTTGGGGTCTCAAGTAAAGCTGTGAATGATGATGGCTTAATATTGTTAAATGGTTTCTTTCTAGAAGGTGATATTCTTTTGGTAAACGTCTTCTTAAGGGGAGGGGTAGTTTTACCTGCTGAGTCGAGAATGACACTTTTGGATCAAACCTTGGTTACGGTAAATGCTAGTAAGCGTTTGTGTCTTTTTCATACTTTTCCTGCTATGAAATCTTAAAAGAAGAGCTCTAAACAAGAAAAAAAGAAAAACATAATCACTGTGCGGTTATGTCTGGAATGATAGATGGTCCGAATTTGTACCGACTTTCTCACTTTGCACACGAAAAAAAAAAAACAAAAAAAAAAACCACAAATTTTGGCTCATCCAAAACATTTATAACCCAAAATGAGTGTAATCTTGAGCACAAATATTTGGCCCATAATTCAAGCGAATTACTTGAAATACTTTGGGTGTATTTCACCGCCTTCCAAGAGATGAGATCTTGATTTTCGCTTTATAATTCAACACACGTAGCATGTAGGTATCCACTGCTTGGCCTTGGTTCTCAAGGATTTAACCGTAAATAATGTAAACAATACAAGAACAAAAACGAACAACACTTTTCTCATTGATCAGTGCCTTTTTTTGCTGATGACGACTGTGCAAAAGCAACTACAAACAGAGTTATCGCTGTTTAAAGCGACTTGGAATATCAATAAAGCAGATAGCGCGGAAGCCTGTGCTAGAACAGCTAAGCTTATTGAGGACCAGGCCAATGATTTGAAATTATTGCATGTTGTGATGTCTTTGCGAGAAGCCATGATTTCTGAAGATGAATCGGAAAGAAAAATGGGAATCACCTTTTTGAGTTGGACTTTGGCCAATCTTGATGTTTCAAGTCTAAGGATCAATGATTGCGATGTCATTTTTGACTTTTATTTTAACAAGTTGCAGTACGAGATTGAAGACTCCGAATGTTTGAAAGAAATAGTTGGCGGATTAAGATCCATCCTTTTGATGAAATGGTTTACTAATCAAAAATCCGTAATTAAATTACTCGAATTTCTGAAAGAGAGTTATAACTCTACGCAATATTTGGCATCCGTCAGGTATGAAATGTTTTTGTTGGTTGATGGGATATTAGGAAAACTTTTAAGTAGCACTACCGAGCTGACAAAAGAAAGTCTTATGAATTCGGCAGCTGAAAAATTCATTGAGACTTTTCTTAATATTGCTAATGGTGAAAAAGATCCTAGAAACCTTTTGCTTTCTTTTTCGTTAAATGAAAAGATCACAACAAATCTACCTTCCGATGTAGTATACAAGCACTCACAAGAATTGTTTGATATTCTTTTCTGTTATTTCCCAATTACCTTCAAACCACCAAAGAATGACCCGTACAAGATAACTAATGCTGATCTAAAATTAACTTTGAGAAAAGCCATATCGAGTTGTACTTTTTTTGATGATGACTGCTTCAACAATATGATAGACAAGTTGGCGGCTTCATCGCCATCAGTCAAAAATGATACACTTTTGACAATCAAGGCCTGTATAGAAAATTATGAGTTCCAAAGTGTTTTGAAGTTTTGGCTCCAAATTTGGGAAGCTTTGAAATTTGATATCATGAGAAACAACAGTGAAGATAAATACGAAGACGAAGGTATCAACAATTACCAAGAATGTATCAATGTAGTGGTGGCCTTGTGCAAAAAATTCCTTGAGCAGAAAAATGGTGAAAATTTTGATATTATTTTGAAAAAAATCTATCAAGACTTAGAAAACAACTTTATCAACGGGAAAAACTTGAAGCAAAGCTGTGGCATTTTGTCATCTTTGTCTTCGATTGACGAAACCAGTTTCAATAAAGTCATGGAAAAAGTCATGCCGTTGTTTTTCGACGAAAAGAAACTGCAAGAATCTCAGTCAGATGTGAATCTGGAACAAATGAAACTTTTATTACTCAACTTGTCGTTTTTTTTTGACAGCTACACGACAGTTTTCAATGATAAGAGTGAGCCATCACCAAAGGGCAATGAGTTGGAGAACTACAAAGATGAAATTTTACTGTTATTAAGCAAGGCTTTGACGGGAACATCAAAAAACGAAATTGCTATAAAAACGTTGAGTATTGTTCAATTTACAAAGCTGGTCAACATGAAAGATTTTTTGAGTGAAAGTGAAGTATACATGAGTGTTCAATATTTGACGGATAGTCTATTGGAGGCAGATGACAAAAACATATACCATGCATGTTTGGAGGGATTGAAATCAATTACACTGAAATATGAGCAGGTCGTTGAAAGTCTTACAGTGAATAAGTTGTTGGAGTCTTTGCGCGGCTTTACGGAAGGCAGCACGGAGAAAGTTTTGAGAATTATTATTGATTTCACATGCTCCAAAGATTTGTTCATGAATGTGTGTGTTGCTGGCTTGTTGGATGTCATTATGGAACAGCAGGCCAACATTGAATATGTTTTCTTGCTTGCTGGTTCTATCTATAAATTGGTGGACTCTCATAGTGGATGTTTTGACGAGCACACTCAAAATTGCATCATTGAAAAACTGTATGGACTTGTTTCAACTAACGAAGTTCTTTTCCGCGAAGATGGAATTATGGAAATCGTCAGTAACGTTCTTTTCCAAACCCTTCTCAAAAGCAGTATCCAACACCAAAAAGAATTTTACGATCTTCACGTAGCAAATTTTGCAGATTCTTTGTTTGCCGAACCTACAAGAATGGTAATTTTATTAAGCAAAATTTTGGCTGCTTTGGATTTGAGCATAGATATTTCAGCTATCGAGTCACATTTCCAAGAGATCCCTAAAATGATACATTCTATTAATCAAAAGGAGGAAGCGGACGAATTTATGAAAACAGGGTACTATGAACTTGTTTGCGTATTGACGAATAAAAATCCTCAGTTGTTGACCCAAACATCCGAACAAATTTTGCAGCAGACGAATGACATCCAATTAGTGGTGTGGACAGTCAAAGGTTTGGTATTACAAAATGACAAAACAATTGGAGATACAATATCGTTTTTGATCAGGCTTTTAGATGATGATCAATATGGTTCAATTGTTTCTGCCTGTTTTTTGATTTTGGTTACTGAATTGCCAATTTTCCAAAAATATAAAAATATGAACAACATGAATATCAAAATGTTGCATAAACAGAAGCTCTTTCACATCACCGTTCCAAAATTGATTGAAAATTTCAAATCTACTAAAGATGTTGAGTTAAAATCGAGATATTTGACGTCCTTGTCGTACATTTTGAAAAGCACACCAACACAAATCAAGTCTAATTTTACTGTACAGTTGATGCCTTTGCTGTTGGAAGCTCTAAACGTGAGCAATTCTGACGTCAAAGCGTCGTCTTTGCAAACAATAAAGGACACATTAGAAACTCAATCGGACATCATTGCGCAACATATTCATACTTTGGTAGGCCAATGCTTGGGTTTACTTGATTACACTGATGAATGCAATTCCATCAAAGTTAGACACCTTTCTTTGGACATATTGCATCTCTTCACAAAAACAATACCTGTAAACTATTTACAGCCTTACAAAAAAGAGATTCTTAAAAAAATGGTTATCAGTTTGGAAGACCCAAAACGGATGATCAGAAAACTGGCTACTGATACAAGGGAGTCGTACTATGGGTTAGGTCAAGTTGTTATCTGAAGCAAATGCGGAGTATTTGAGAATAAAAATAAAAATAAAATAAAGGCGATCTATCAATATATAAATATAAATATATATATATAATTTCATGTAGAATAATGTTGTTTCTTAGTTCATACATCCTTTTTTTTTTTTTGTTTTTTTTTTTTTTCAGTAACCTTCATCGGAGCTCTCTTCTTCATCATCTAACCCTACTGGCGCCAAACCAGGAGTTAGTCCAGCATAACGAGAATCCACAGAAGTATTTTTACTGTGCGCCTTGTTTCTACTGTTGGAAGACTTGAAAGTTTTTGATTTTTTGTGTAACCTTCTTCTTTTGGAGTCATGTTTGTTTGCTTCGGTCAGGTGCAGAATGTCATCTTGCAAATCAGCTAATTCTTCTTGCATTTCTTCATCCAGCTCCCATGTTTTCAAGAGGCTCACCTGTTTATCAATCCTCTGCTTTAGTAACTGTTGCTCTTGCTCGGTCAAATTGTTCTTTTCGTAGTGCTCCTTCAACAAGTTAATTTTTGCTTGGGTCTTGTACCACTGATCACTTTTCTGTTTCGACTTGATGAGTTTTCTCTCCCGGAGTTTAGATTTCTTGATAATACTGTGTGGATTGAAGTCATCAACTAAGACCCTTTTTTTCAAGTTTTCATTTATCAGTTGAGTAGAATTTTGGGATCTTCTAGTTTTGCTTCTAGAGGAGGAATTTTTGGACTTGACGTTTGATAAATTAGAGACACCAGGCAAAACTGAGTCTAGTAAGTCACTGACCAGCTTTTTTGAGAAATTTTCGGTATATCTGGAGGTAGACATTTGATACTAGTATGCGTGTACGTTTCGGCTGACAGGACCTCTATCTCGTTTTAATGCAGTGTATGTAGCTTGTATCTGTGAACTACCAAACATTGCTCATCTCTTAAACTACGTGTGAAATCTGTATCAAAGGTGAGTTTGGGTTGGGAAAAAAGAAAAGATTGATAATAAAAAAAAAACTTCCGTGAGGGTAATGTTTGGGTCAGCGCAATCCTCAGTTCCGTGCCAAAAAGGTTCCTTAAACAAAGGTAGACGTGAGCCGTTTCCTGGGCAAGGCGCTCAAGACTAGCAGAATAAAAAATCAGGCAGCTAAAACTTGCTAAGATGAAATGAAATGAGCGGTTGGTGAGTACTAGTACACTTTCAGATCTGCTCATAACTTTTTGATTTTGAATGTTTATTTTTTTGTAAAGAAAGTTAGAGCTCCAATTGTTCAACCCAGTTGGTTTTAGCACTAAAAAGTAAGCTTAAAAAGGTAAACATAAAGTGTGCGATGACAAAAATTGCAACACGCACAATTGATAAGTATCTAACTGTGCAACTAAAAAGTACATTTCTTTTCAAACCAAAGCTCTAATGACTACCATCTTTACTTTTTGTTTTCATAATCGAATAGGAGCACATTACCAAGAAATCCATTACTGGTGTGTTGCGTTCTGTCACCCGCACAGAAAACATCAAACATTTTGTTTTTTATGATCAACTTCATAATTTGTTTAGCAAAACCCAAAGGAAAAACCTTGAAACTCCTCGCAACTTTACACGCTAAATTTTTTTTTTTTTGTTTTTTTTTTTTTGTTTTTTTTTTTTCTTTTCGTTCTGTGTCTCTAGTAACAACCTCAGAGAACAACTAAACAGTTTTGTCCTGTGTATCTTGTGCAACTTGATTAACATATCGGCGGGAGACAAACAAAACAACTCTTTTTTTTTTTCAAATTGAAAACGTGAAACAAGAAACAAGCACCAAAACCAGTTCAGGCCTACCGTGACGCGTTTTTTGCTTTTGTAGAACAACTGATCTAATCCTTTACAAACAAAAACACCAAACGTCAGAAAGATCGGAAAAAAAAACAACAACAACAAACAGCATTGAGTGCAAAACTGATATATTGACTGCGAAAGTGTTTTATATAATCCAGATAGTTTTCTCCTTTCAAAGCAAAATTTACACTTACGTTAAATTCCAAGTCGAAATCTCTTTCAAAAATGACTGAAGATATGAACAATGCGGTTACCGCATCTGCCAACCTTAATTCCACTGCAGTGCCTGCAGCAGGGGTACAACCTTTTCCAGCCCAAGACCTATCACCAAACCGTGCGTCGATCGAAGAAATCCAGTTGCCTCTGCCAGCGAGTAGACGGGAAATGAACGTCTTATTGAAACGGTATGAGGAGCTGAACAAGGATGATGCGGAAAACAAGAAAGATGATGTCAATGGTCACGATTTATTGAAGGAGTCAGATATTGTTAAGATTTGCAAAAATACTGAATTGAAAAGTATATTAAATGTTTTTGACCAGATTTCCATGGACGAGGATTCTTACTTGGAAAAAACAAACGAGATCAATAAAACATTTGTGGGAAACACAGCTGACCACAGCGTTGATATCGACTTGTTGCAAAAACAGTTGGTTGGATTTCAGTTGCTAAGCAAGGAACTGTATTTTCCCGATCAAGTTTTGACACAACCATTAAAAAGTGAGCTTCAAAAAACTCAACTTGATACCGAAAGTACTTTAGAAATACCCTCCGTTTCGGATTTTCCTGGGATTGCTGAGTTTTTCCAGCTAGGTTACACTCTACTCAACCAACAAGATCTTACGAAGCCTCATTTGGGGATATCAGACATAGAGACAAAAGTGTCACAACAAATAGCTAAAAGAATCAAATACTTGGAAAATATTCCTGCCAACGTTGCTACTTTGTCTTTGAAAGATGCGCTAAAATTTTATAACAGTGATGAAATTCCTGATGACATTGATAAGATCAAGTTGAAAGCGGTTGTAGAATTAAAGACTTTGCAACTGCTGACTTTACAAAAACATTTAAGACAAAAAGTCTTGCACACTGTTGCCGGCCAATCCCATTACAAACACAAGTATCTTTGTGACAATCCAATCACGTTGTCTGCTCAAAGATCTGTAGCAATTAGAGAGAAGAAAGCCATACCTCACACCACAAAGTTGATTGAAGATTTGGAACATCAAAAACGTTTAGCAGCTTTACAAGAGAAGAAAAATTTGCATTTGCTCAAATTGAAATCAGTTATAGAAAAAGTTGCAGGTTTTGAAAACAATATCCAAAACAAGAAAACTAACTTACAATATTTGGGGTCTTCGTGTTTGGCTTACCATCAGATTGCAGAAAAAGAAGAACAGAAGAGATTGGAAAGAACAGCTAAACAGAGATTGCAAGCCTTGAAATCGAATGACGAAGAAGCGTACTTGAAGTTGATTGATCAAACAAAAGACACAAGAATTACGCATTTGTTGAAACAAACCAACGTGTTTTTGGACTCCTTAGCAAAGGCCGTTAAAATTCAACAAGACTCTGTTAAAGTAACAAGTGATGCTGAAGGAATGGAAGTTGAGAGCCTGCAGGACGATAGAGAAAAAAGAGATTACAACAGTGCTGCTCACAAGATCAAGGAAAAAATCACGAAGCAACCTTCAAGTTTGGTTGGTGGGATTTTGAAAGACTATCAATTGAAAGGGTTGGAGTGGATGGTTTCTTTGTATAACAATCACTTGAATGGTATTTTGGCAGATGAAATGGGGTTGGGGAAAACAATTCAAAGTATCTCGTTAGTCGCCTACCTGTCTGAGGTGAAAAAGGAAAAGCTTCCATTTTTGATTATTGTGCCTCTATCGACAATTACCAATTGGACTATTGAGTTTGAAAAATGGTTGCCGTCACTGAGAACAATTATTTACAAAGGTACGCCAAATCAAAGAAAGACTTTGCAATACGACATACGAGTCGGTAATTTTGATGTTTTGCTAACCACTTATGAATACATTATCAAGGACAAGGCTCTTTTGGCAAAACACCATTGGGCTCATATGATTATTGATGAGGGACATAGAATGAAAAACGCTCAATCTAAACTATCATACACGTTAACACACTATTATAAATCCAAAAACAGGCTAATCTTAACAGGTACGCCATTGCAGAATAATTTACCAGAGTTGTGGGCTTTATTGAATTTTGTTTTACCGAAAATCTTTAAAAGTTCGCAGACTTTTTCTGAATGGTTCAATACTCCGTTTGCGAAAAGCGGTACCCAAGAGGATTTATCGTTAAACGAAGAAGAGTCTTTGTTGATCATTAGAAGATTGCACATGGTTTTGAGACCGTTCTTATTGAGAAGATTGAAGAAAGAGGTGGAAAAAGATTTACCTGACAAGGTTGAGAAAGTTATCAAGTGTAAGCTCTCTGCGTTGCAACAAATATTGTATCAACAGATGGTAAAACACAATGCTTTATTTGTTGGTCAATCTAAAGAAAGTAAATCTGGTATCAAGGGTTTGAATAACAGGGTTATGCAATTGAAAAAAATTTGCAACCATCCATTTGTGTTTGACGAAGTTGAAATGATTTTGAATCCAACAGGAAAATGGGACACTGAATTATTGTGGAGGGTTTCTGGTAAGTTTGAATTGCTAGACAGAGTTTTACCTAAATTCAAAGCTTCAGGTCACAGATGTTTGATTTTTTTCCAAATGACCTCGGTGATGAATATTATGGAAGATTTTTTGAGAATGAGGGGTATGAAATACATGCGTTTGGACGGTTCGACCAAAGCAGATGACAGACAAGATATGTTGAAGGAGTTTAATGCACCAAACTCCGAGTATTTCTGTTTTCTTCTTTCGACAAGGGCTGGTGGGTTAGGTTTGAATTTACAAACTGCCGATACGGTCATTATTTTCGACACTGATTGGAATCCCCACCAAGATTTGCAAGCTCAAGACAGAGCACACAGAATTGGACAAAAAAACGAGGTTAGAATTTTGAGATTGATCACGAATGATTCTATTGAAGAAATCATTTTGGAGAGAGCCATGCAAAAATTGGACATTGATGGGAAAGTTATTCAAGCCGGTAAGTTCAACAATGATGCCACCAACGAAGAAAGAGAAGAATTTTTGAAAAAATTGCTAGAGCTTGAAGCGAACAGAGACATGGATGCGGACCCCGAGATGGAAGACGACGAAGAGTTGAATGAGATCATGGCAAGAAGTGATGATGAAAAAGTTTTGTTTGCTAAGATGGATGCGGAAAGAGCCGAAGCTGCAAAAAATTTTGCTCTTGCTGCAGGATTGGAAGAGCCGCTTTCCAGATTAATTACAAAGGATGAGTTACCGGAGGTTTTCACTCAGGATGTGGCTCACCATTTTGCTCCTGATGCTAATAAAGAAAAGTTGGGGAAAGCAAGACAAAGAAAAAGAGTTTTTTACGATGACGGGTTGACAGAGGAACAATGGTTGAAAGCCATGGACGATGACGAAGATTCCGTTGAGGCTGCTGTCCAAAGAAAAAGATCAAGAATGGAAAGAAGACTCGAGAAACTTGGGGTTGATGGTGAGATTGATGGTATTGGCGAGGATGCCGAAGAGGATGATGAGTCAAACGATGAAAAAGATCCTGACGTGGTAGACTCTGCTTCACCAAGAAAACGCAACAGAAGAATCAGAAAGATTTCTTTTGCCCCAGCACCTATTGTTGATAATGTCCTTACAGCCGTTGTTGACGAGAACGGAGAAGAAGAATACACCCCTGAAGCTGACGGAAATACCGTGTCCTCTATTGATGACGTAGTTTCGCATAACGGACATGCTAACACCAACGGACGTGGCAGAGGCCGTGGAAGAGGGCGTGGGCGTGGGCGTGGTAGGGGTCGCGGTAGAGGCCGTGGACGTGGCAGAGGTGGTTTTGCTTCAACAGGAAGATATGCCGTGGGCGAAGAAGTTCAGGACCAGTCTAACATTGCTGAACCTATCGTGGCCGATGGAGTGTCCAATGGTACCAAGACTTTGGTGGAAATTCAAGAACCGGATTTGGTCAATCAAAAATTGTTTGTTAAGATTAAAGTTAAAATACCAGAAACAGAAAACTCTGTTACTAAGGAATCCAAAAGTACTTCCAAACGGTCTTCAAGATCTGCCAAAAATTCCTCATCAGAGTTGCAACAAGACATTGCAACTCCGGGGGACGAAACTGCTTCATTATCAACAAGTAATACCGAGTCTGCTCCGAAAGCCAACGCTCCTGTTGGGAAAACCAAAAGAACAAGAAAGTCTGCATTTAATGCGTCACCTTTCAATACCAAACTAATTGAATTGGTGCGAAGCTTGAGAACTTTGCTTGATTCTAGTGATGAACATACAAGAACTGGTATTTTCGAGAAGTTGCCTAGTGCCAAATTGTACCCAGACTATTACAACGTAATCACTTCACCTGTTTGTTTGAAGACAATTCTGGATAAGAGCCGGAAAGGGGAGTACATCAACGTTGACCAAGTTAAAGAGGATTTTGCTACAATGTTCAAGAATGCAAAGACCTATAATGAAGAAGGATCATGGGTTTACAATGATGCTGTTTTTTTGGATGAGTACATTGACGAACACTGGTCTGAATATTTCGATTAGTGTTTATTTCAAGCAAGTTTTTTTCATTTTTACTTTTTTTCTTACCCTTTCTTTTTGACGCTGCTGAGTAAATAAGATGTCTGTATATATAGTGTCTAGTTTGAAATAGATTTGCTGATTGTAGTTACTTTCTACTTTGCTTTGGAATGATCAAAGTTTTTGTCTATTAACTGTGACATTATTTTGTATTATTTTGTTACATCCGTACATTATATAGATTTTTTTTTTTTTTTTTTTTTTTTTTTTTTTTTCAAATATTGTAATTTGTTTTTATTTTTCATATTGTTTTTTTGAAAAAAAAAACCAGCAAACAAAATTTCCTAATTAGTTGATTTATTGGGTATTTGTTTTTAAATTTCAACAACCTATTTTTTTGAAAAAAAGTTTTACGTTAAATATATGGAAAATGGATTTCAAGATATTTTTCATTTCCATCTATTGATTCAACGTCCAACTTAACCGGGAGCAGCTATTCAAAATATACGTATTTCTCTTCTGTCTATTGAACAAAGAGAGGGGAAAGAAAAACGCAACACAGCTAACAAAGAACCATCATCACATAATGCTATACATTCAAACTGAACAATCCATTGAAATTCCAGAAGGTGTTACCGTTCAAATCAAATCCAGAAACGTCAAAGTTACTGGTCCAAGAGGTGTTTTGACCAAATCTTTGAAACACATTGATGTCACTTTCACCAAGGTCAATGCTAGACAAGTCAACATCACCGTCCACTCTGGTGACAGAAAACACGTTGCTGCTTTGAGAACCGTCAAATCTTTGGTTGCCAACATGATCACTGGTGTCACCAAAGGTTACAAATACAAAATGAGATATGTTTACGCGCATTTCCCTATCAACGTCAATGTCATCGAAAAAGATGGTGAAAAATACGTTGAAATCAGAAACTACTTGGGTGACAAACAAGTCAGATTGGTCAAAGTCAGAGAAGGTGTTAGCGTTGAATTCTCCACCACTCAAAAAGATGAAATGGTTTTGTCTGGTAACTCTGTCGAAAACGTTTCTCAAAACGCTGCTGACATCCAACAAATCTGTAAAGCCAGAAACAAGGATATCAGAAAATTTTTGGATGGTATCTACGTCTCTGAAAAAGGTGTTATTGATGCTGAAGCTTAAATGAATTGATGAGGAAAAAAAATGTCTTTTGAGAGATGTAATTTTTTTCATTAATTTATTTATTCATTTTGTACATTAGGTTGTTTTATTTTTTGTTGTTGATGCTTTGATTATTGGAAAATGTATTGTGCATTAAATCCAAACTATATTGAGGTTTTTATTCAAATCATTGAGAAGGCTCTTTTTTTTTTTTATTATTTTTGAATTTTTTTTTTGATTTGTGTTTGTTCTTCCAGGGTTTTGTTGAAAGAAGAGTTTTTTTTATAAGGGAAGAAGAAATCAGATTGAAATGAAATTTATAATAAAAGAAGTGATGGATTGAAAGCAAGAAATTGCCAAAAGATTGGGCGTTATTCATCTGATTTGGGAAAATGAAAAACTCGAAATTGGAATTTGATGCATCTTACCTTTTTTTCTTCTTTTAGTCATTTCATATATACATATGGTTACTATATATAGATGCTGCTGGCCTATCCCATCCTGTTCCTTAATGATTTTCAAGTTGAAATAGTTCAATTTGAAAACATTGAAAACAAAAAACTCTTCTTTCAGTGGAAACGTTATTTTTTTTGGATGATTCAACAAATAGAAATCATCGTATTTTACGTTTACCACAAACACAAAATTTTCAACTTTCAACTTTCAATTCAACGTATTATAGCCTTGTGACCAGGGCTTGTTTGGTTTATTCTAATAGTAATTTTTAGTATGACTAGAATAAACTTTGGAACATATTCCTTCTTGTATTCTTGCCCTTTTTTACACCTTCTCTCTCTCTCTCTCTCTCTCTCTTATGGTTTTTGATCCAATTTTTTCACTCCATTTGCTCTAATATTTTTTTTTTTTCAAATCCTCTTACAAGATGACCACCAAAAAATTAAAATTAAAAGGTAATACATACAAGAAACAACAGTTCCTACGATGTATACTGTTTTTAGATATTAAGGTTAATATCAATACACATTTTGTTTTTTAATTTTTTTGGTGTTTCTTTCAAATGACTTTATTTCTTGTTATTGATTAAAGAATTGAATAAGGTATATCATTTGATCATTAATAAGAAAAAATGTATCATTGCAGTCACGTGATTACCCTCTTATTATGTTTTTATCAATATTCACTTTTTTTTTGGCTAATATTCGCTTTACTTGATTCATTCATATTAGCTCTGCTCTTATTAGCTTTACCAGTAGAATAGAACGTCTCTTTTTATCATCTTTGTAAAAAAATACACCCCACTCTTTCCTTGTTTCTCCGCACGCTTACCAATATTTGTTACTACATTTTTGTGTACCATATCAATATATAACATCATCATCAACCAACCATTTGCAACTTCATTTTTATTCGGACCCGGAATTTTTCGCTCTTGAGATAATTGATAATTGAATTTCCGGTTTATCTCATGTGTCTCATATATCACGTGCGTTAACGCCCTCACAATACATTATACTCATTATAAATGCGTTTTACGGAAAACAAAAAAAAAAAAACCAACGACGAAAAAAAAAACAACCAAGAAACAAAGAAGTAACAAAAAAAAAAAAAAAAAAAAAAAAAAAAAAAAAAAAAATTAAAAAA
>ERZ794936.296-NODE-296-length-26784-cov-31.464963_pt1 | contig 26784 bp, 14 predicted proteins | sample MGYA00511083_ERZ794936 | MGnify/ENA primary metagenome ERZ794936 (study PRJEB30137, sample SAMN04331409) | food metagenome | isolation source: Y2 must sample point D1 replicate A | place: Australia: South Australia | collected 2014 ... | reverse complement strand
TACTACTACTACTAATGGCATTGTGAGTACTGCCATTATGCCACAATCCCTTAAAAAGAATCATTTGTAGTCACAAAACACTAAAAAAAAGTGTCAAATAATGAAATAAAAAAGCTCAAAAAAAAAAAAAAAAAAAAAAAAAAAAAAAAAAAGAAATAAATTGAATAACAATTTCCCTTGATATTCTCAATTTCTTAAACAATGTCCTTTAATCCAATGAATTATTTTTTTCTTATTCAAAAGACCATTAAATGTGCAGTTCACCGTTTTTCAAATTACATATATATAAAAAACAAAAAAAAATGACGCAAAAAAATGCAAAACAAAAAAAGACAAAAACGCACTAAAATAGTAATGCAAGTATCATGTGACTATAGTTTTTCCATGTCCCCCTAAATATTGATATTATTGTTCTTATTGTTCTTGTTATTATTGTTATTATTACTGTGCGATAATCATTCCTTTGGTTTGTTTCATATTAATGAGATCAGGAGTAAACCTGTTATATACTTGTTGCAATGGTCAACTCAACTGCTTTCTTCTTTGGAATAGCCCTAATTCCCTTTCTTAAAAGACCTTAAAACCCGACAAAAAAAAACCTCCATTTGGAAGATATTTATCTAAACCGATTTATCTAAACCAATTTTTCTAAACCGATTTTTCTTTATGTTATAAGAGCTTTCCAGGTAAGTTCGATAATGATTTGTTTGTTTTTACTATCAAAAATTCATAAATCTGTTTCAGTTGACAAGTTTATGCAAATTTCACACAGAATGGGTGCCTTGTTTGGTTCTATTTTTGGAATAAGTTTATTGATAAAGGCGATCAATCTAGAAATAATGACTACACAAAAGTTACTTACAAATAAACTGTACCACCACCACCAGAAAAAGTAGTAATAATTTCTGCTCTACCAACACTACTAATTTCTGTGGTTTTAGTATCTACGGAATAAATCATTGGCTTTTGATATTTTGTAATGGCTCTTTGAAGTGGTGAAATGTACCTTAATAAAATGCTATTCTTGGGATATTAATTTGTTTACTTTATTGCACGAGTATTTGATTGTCTTTTGAAATGAGGCAACTCCATCTAACTTCTGGAAAAAAAATAAACATACATTTAAGAAAAGCAAGATGTGCACGTGACTATGTCTTTTGTACCCTACAATGACCCGTTTTTAAATTTTAAGATATTTTATAGTTACTTTTCAGGAAAAAATTACAGTCATTATAATATTATTAAAGTATTTATAAGTTGCATTCAGTACACGGGCAAAATTGACCGCATCTAAACTCATCAAGTTGCTACTCTATTCATGCAAACAATGCGGCCACGGCAATCATTCCCATGACAAACAAGCTTTTGTTGTTGTCCATTTTGAAACCAGCGTTTTCTTTAGCATGTGTTGTTGAAGTTTTTGTGGCTTTTGATGAAAAAAAAGTTTGTCCACAGTCGTAGGCATCAACATGCGGGAAAATGTTTCCTGTTGCGCCATCAAAAATAGTGCTCACATTTTTCGTGTATCCGCCACCACAATCAAAAACAGCATACGTGTTGCCTCTATCTTCCCAACCTTGATGAGTAGAGTTTTGCAGTAGATCATCATGAGTGAAATTCTGACCCATGTACATGTACGATCCATAACTCAACCCACAATAATAATATTCGTTGAACTGATCAATAGTAAAAGAGTCATTGGAATAGGCTTGTGCGGATATGTTGAAAGTACCACAATCTAAATTTGCATAATAATTGGTGATATCGGTAGCCATTGTAATTAAGGAAATATGTGGAAGAGGCTCAAGATGGTGGTTTTTTTTTTTTTCTCTTTTATTTTTGATTCATAGTATATTTGTTAAAATGCTTAATGAGAAATTGCGCTGTTTATATACAAAGAGACAAAAATTTGAAAAACCTTTTCACAATCTTTTAAAGTTCATCATTCGTAAGCCCCATTGACTCATTGAAACTCAAAACGTTCAGTGTTTTTTTTTGGAAATTCTTGCAAGCTTTGGTTTGGCTTGAATGAATGCCTATGAAAGTCGTACGACCATTGTGAATAGAAAACACAAATAGGAGTAAAAGGCAATGGCTTACCAAGGTTCTGGTGGAAAAAGTATATTTCATAATGGCTGACCGGGAAAAAAACATAAACAAATTGGATATAGATCTGTTGCAATGACTCGAATTGATCTGCAACACACTACAGCGGGATCCGTTTTTATTTTATTTTTTTTTTTTTATTTTTTTTATTTTTTTTTTTTCACCAGGCTTTTCTCCAAATTTGCTCTTGTTACAATTCACAGATGCGTACTTTTTTGCACGGTTTGATTTGATTTTTGCATACGAGAATTTGACTGAAATACAAGGCAGCTTGAGTTGTGAGTGGAAAGAATGTCAACAATACATACGTACTTCAAAAAAGAAAAAGGCTAAAAACGGGTTCAAAAAGTATATTTCATCAGGAAAGATCTTTTGAATTTCGATCAAAATATACTTTGCAGGGCGTTATGACGTGTGATGGGGGCTGGTAATGCGGGTGATGTTCCAGTATCTGCATTGCCGACTCTATGTCTACATCATCCCCGCTGCAACCACGGGAAGTCACACCATAAAGACCAAGTTCTTTGTCATTTGCGTTTTTATAGTCATTTCTATCATTTCTATCATTTCTATCGTTTACAATCTTGTAGTCATTTTCATTATCCGCATCGCGGTACATGTCGTCATTATAGCTGTAAGCGGTCACACTGCTTGCGGCCCCAGTTTTATCAATGACCCTTTCTTTCACGATGTTTCCATATTTAGAAGTAGAATCAACTTCAAAACTCGTTTCTTCATCATTAACGTTTCTTTGAATTCCACAGTTTTGCTCGATTTCAAACCCACTTTGTTTAATTGTCTTGTTCAAGTTTGTGTAGATTGTAGCAACAATGAATTTTCTCAAACTCTTGTGCCCAATATCCCGCAACCTACACGAAACATATGGATAACAACAAAGTGCAATAACAAAACAAGCAAAAAAAAATAACCAGATTATAAAAGACCCCAACATGACAGACAATATAACTGCTTCGTCGTAGTTTTTGTTTGTTGCAATGTACGATATCTTGGAAATGATCCCACTCAAGTTGTCCACATGTTTCAAATCGCCTCTAGAAATCAAAACACTCCATAATGTCAACCCATTGATCACTTGTCTTGGTGTGTCACCCAACAACAAGGTGTAATTGTTATTCAACTGGAAAAAAACATAAAAAGTCAATTTTTCCAAGTAATTCGAAGGCGAGATCTTGTTGAATATGCAAAAATTGGAATATTTTTGGAAACTATAGTACTGCCTACTAATCATATTCATGTAAATAGTGATAATGTTATCCGTTCTCCGCATCAATCGCCAACTTTGAAAAAGCTTCAACACAATGATCACCACGGAAACCAAAATACACGAACTATACAACCATTTGGAAATTCTAAAAGATATGTACGGTTTGATGTACGAGTTGGACCATTGGTTGAATGCCAGAAGCTTAAAGCACGTATAAAGATCTGAGCCGAGCAAAGCGAGTTTCAGAAGTGTCATGAAGTACACTTGGAATATGAATGCGAGTACAGTGGTAAAGTGCGTATTATAACATAAAGGCTTTATACTGGTCTTGTGTAAATAAAAGGATTTGCTTGTGTTTTCTTTCATTTTGAACTAATGGGTCTGATGTTTTGAGTTGGGCGTTGTTCCTTCCTGGCTTATGGGCTTTTGGAGCTAGAGTGAAAAAGCTTTACTATGCAGGGTCGACACACACCAGAGTGAGCAGTTGCTCATCTTCATTAAATCATGATGATATATATACATATATATATATATTCAAACCAATGTGTTTATACACTTTGCAAATGATCCCTGCATGCTAGCCGCAATATATGAGTTTCTCTGCCTTAGATCTTTCCGCTTTTATTTCTATAAATACCATAAACTCACTTGAAACAGACATCAGACATGAAAAATACACGCACAACCAAAAATGAAACGGTTTCCAAACTATTTGTGTTTGGTGTTTTAGGTGTTTGGCTTTTTTTAAAGTTTTTATTTTTTTTTTTTTTTTTTCCTAATTTATGTTTCCCCACCCAGTCATTTCAATTACTCCATTAAGATCAAAAGAAATAAATAAACAAAAAAAAAAAAAAACACTAGACCAATTTTAATGATACAATTGCGCGGCAGACAAAATTGCTTTTGGCACTGAGAAAAAACCGCGCAGTAAGCGCATTTTGAGATCAGATCAATCCAGGCTAAACACAAAATAGACCTTTGGCAAAGTTTCGAAACGGTTATTTCTTGGTAGAGCTCAAAACCATGTTGCGAATCTCGTATGCATACTCAAACCTTGTGTCGCTGTCTGCGTGCTCAAGATCCTGGTTGATCCATCCGCCCAACTTGTCAAGCCATTTGTTTTCTTCATGGTAAAACACTTCAAGTTTCATGGAACTGATAACAAAAGTCGGGTTAAACTGAGGTCTAGACGTGGAGTACATTTTTCCAGTGGAAGAAGCTCTCGCGTTTCCATTTGCAGATGAAGTGGACACATACCGTTTCAAATTGGAATCAGTACCACTGCTGGGGAACCGGCTATTGCCGTAACTACTTGACTGTGCCAAAACGTGATCCTCTATATTTTTAAACGGGTCAATCTCTCCAGAATCTCCGTGTAGACTCACCCACCTTTGGTTTTTGCTATCAAACTGCATATTTCCCACAACTTTCCTGCTTTGCAAGCCGCTTCCAGTGGAGGTCGCCTCAATTTTATTGCCGGTGCTCTTTGAAAAAAGAGTTGAGCGGCTTTTTCTCAATTTAATGCCATCATTTTTCACTACACTTGATCTCCGGTTCGCTGGCTTATATTTGTAATTTTCTGGGAACTCGCTCAAAGCATCCGTGTTTCCTTCCCACTTGAATGTCTCAGGATTGTAAATCATTTTGCCCTTGGTGATCGGTGTGTTGCTGTCTATTTCTTGTTTTAACAGTTGTATGTTACTTGGTTTTCTCATACCTGTACGATAAACTGTCCCCGTATCACTTGAATCCTCCTCCTCAACATCACTGTTTTCTCTAAAACTATTTAAACAATGCTTCTTGCTTTTCCATCTTCTCTTTGCGACGGGTTTATGAAGTTGAGGTGTCGAAAGCTCAGGATAGTCACGCTCATAATCCCCGTTGATGCCCCGACCGACTTGCTCAACCTCATCAAAATTATTTAAAACGTTAATTGCTTGTGGCCGTATGCTCTTTTTTGGAGAAGAGCTCACCAAATACTGCGGTACCATATCATTGAAGTCCTCACCAAATGTGTCATCACGAAAGTTGTCATTCTTGTCTTGAAATTGGTGCAGATCCCTTTCGTTAGAAAAGACATGATTGTTGTTACCCACTTTCAAAGATGGGAAAGATTGTTTGTTTTGCAGTTTTCTTGTGGTTGTCATTCCACTATTGCCAGATCCCCCAGATATGGCATTGATTTTCAGATTGGACATAGACTTGTATTTCGGAAGGGTTGTCCTGCTGGCTTTGCGTCTCACTTCTCTTATGCTTCCCAGTTTATCAAATGGAGTCGGCCAGTATGTTTGGTCCTCGTAAGTTGTAGCTAATTTGTCAGGAGAGCTCAAAAACCCTTTACTCGAAGTTGGTCTCAAGCTCATCATTGACTTGGGCTGAAAAAGAAGTGGGTTGTGATGCGTAGAATTTTGTGCATGTATTGTTGGTGCTTGATTTTGCTGCTCTTGTTGGAAATTTTTCATCTTGTACGAAGATGGTTTAACCTGAGGAACTTCTGGAAATATATGAAACTTTTTTTCAAAGTTTTCCTGTATGTCATTCAACTCCACATCCATCTTGTTCAGATATTTTTTGGACCGGCTTGGTGGATGGCTTTGAGCAGCTTTGGCATTTATATATTCTTCTTCATCTGTTTCGTTTGTGTCGGTGTTTTCCTCATCTGTTTCAAATTCGAAATCATCCAAAAACTGTCGTGTTTGTGGGTTAACGTTGAGTGTGGGAGTGTTTTGGTGTTTTGCTTTTAGCTTCCTAAAGCTCATTTCGGCATGATCGGCATCGTCAAACTCGCCCTTCTCAGACTCCGAGTACGATGTAGGATACTTTTTGGTGTTGGAGAAAACTGTGCTGCCAGCAGAAGAAACGGAAGGTGGAGGTGGTGCCAAAGAATTGGGTTTTGAAAAGGGTTTCAAAAGATCAGGACTTATATTGTAGTTCTTTCTGTTTCCGGTGCTACCCTTTACTCGCTGCGGAGGCGTGATATTGTTGGTTTTAAGTGACTGATATCCAACTGATTCGTCATTTTTTTTCGTGATTTGAAAGTTCACCGAAGCAGATTTGGGTAACATGCTGGACTTCATGACGGGCTGGTATACGTTTTGCGTGCTCAAATCAGTTTCTTCAAAGGTGGAAATACCTAAATCGTGCAGTGCTGGCTTCAGTGGCATGGGTGTTGTGAGAGAGTTTCTATGACTCAGCTTTGTCAGATAGAGAATAATGGCTTTGGTAATCTTAAAGCGTGGTGATGGTTCTTGTTGTTTTTCTTTTTTCTCGCAATCAAGAGTTTTTTACCACGCTTATCCTTTTTTTTTTTTTTTTTTGCACAATGCTTTCCAACTTGTCCCTTTTGGTATACGGACCGCCAAAAACAAAACATCACAAAAAGTTCAACAAACAAATATGTCACCCGACCAATTTTAGACGCTCCGTCAAATGGTTAATTTATATAGATGATGTGAGCATTTTAAAACTCACTATATATGCTACCGTTGAATAAGAAATAAAAGCCCCAAAACTAATAAAGCAACTGTTGTCCTTTTCATATCCAAAAGCTGCTTTTGTTTTATTTTTTAGGCAACGAGGCTAAGCACCATAAAGGATGGACCCTTTCAAAGATTTGGATAATGCTTTTCTAGCGTCAAACAAGCAGCTCAAGCGTTCGTACCAAAAAATTAAATGGAACAACTTGAAATCAATTGAGCAGTTTTTGAAAGAAGCGCAACAAATTTTAGTCAAATATCCCACACCCAACGAGAAAGTCAAGCTTTGCGTCAAAAAATGCTTTGAAGTTGTTTTGCAGAAATATCCGTTGTTCTTTGGATATTGGAAAAAGTACGCTGCCGTAACTCTGCAATTATACGGAATCGAAGAACAGGAGAAAGTGTTGGAAAAAAGTGTTCATAAATTTCCCACATCGTTAGAGCTATGGCAAGACTATCTCAAAGTTTTGAAGCAACGAAACAAGTTTACACCTGTAACCAAAAAACAGTTTGATATTGCGTCATCTTTGATTGGCAATCATTTCATGTCTGAACCGTTTTGGGACCTTTACATTTCTTTTGTTACCGAATCAATGGCGACCTCTGACGAAAAGGATAAACTGTTGCAGCAAATATATGAGAAAATCACAAGTATTCCGCTCTATGCATACGCAAAGTTTTACAAACAATACCAATCATTTATTCAGGAGCACCCACAGCTCAATATAGACAGGCAGAAGATCAACAGTGTTTTTCAGAGAGTACGAGCAACGGTTAACAAAGTCTGGGCATTTGAATCCAAAATAAAACAGCCTTTTTTCACTATTGGCCCATTGAGCAAACCTTTGTTGGACAACTGGGATGGTTACCTAACATTTTTACTGGCCTCTCCTGAACGCGACACTTTACAACTACCGGACGAATACGTTCAATGTTGCTTTGAAAGGTGTTTAATTCCATGCCATTTATACGAGTTTTTTTGGATCAAATATCACATATGGCTTGGAACAAGGCACCCAGCAAACGAAAAAAGCATTACAAAGTTATTTGAGCGCTCCATAAGTGCAGTCCCCCAATCTCTAAAATTGAAACAAATGTATTTGGTATATCGGAAATCCAAAATTGCCGACTCTGTAGATCAACCAAGTTTGAAAAAATATTTGAACCTGTTGCAACGTTTTTTGCACCAGAACTGCAACAGCAGGGACCTTTTCAAAGAGTACATTCGTGTGTATAAAGTTTTGCAATTTTCAGCCAAAACTCCAACAGAGTATGAGGAGTTTTTGGAGTTTACGATCAATAATTTTTTCAACATATTCAACAAAAAGATCAAAGTTCCGGCAAATGAGTTTTTTGACAAGAGGTTGATTAACAATGACAATATTGATGTGTTAGTCATTGAGCTAGTGCGTTTGAGTTGCTTTCGGAACCAAAATACTGCACAGACAAGAAAATATTTCAAGATTTTTGTTAACAGAAAGCAGCTGCGAAAGAGTCATGATTTTTGGGTCGAGTACTACAAATTCGAAAAGCGCAACAAAGATTTGCAAAGCTTACTTGAATTTATTGAAAGACTCGGAGTAGACATCTTTTTGCCCACCGCGCTGATGAATGATATCGTTCAGGATTTCCATCAATTTTTTTTGACAAACTACTCTGTGGAGCAATATGACAAACTAGATTTGTCAAAAAACATCGACCCATTGTTTTTTTTGGACATGAAACTGGACAACCCCAAACTTTTTGGACATCATCAACCAAAAACTTTGAAACAATATTACAAGTCACCTGAATGCAAAGAGCTAGGACACCCCGGCATCCAAAGCGAACGGCCCATTGTAAAAAACTCAATCATGAAAAAAAATACCAAAAGGTGTGCCAAACACAAATTTGATCTGCCTGTGATAAAAAATATTAACAAAATAAGTGCCGGTTTAATTCAGAGTTCAAAAAAAAAATAAATAGTATTCTATATATAAAAGAGAGCTTACAAAGTATCGGATGCTCTTCCCACCAAAACTAAGTTTGCAGGAACATTGAACTTGTCATCAACCCGCGAACAACCAAAAACTTCCATTATTCTCAAAGTAGGAACCTCAGATATTATGTTTTTTAGCACAGTGTCGTTGATAGCTTTAGAAAAAGATGTGTTCAATCTTTGAAGTTTTTTGAACTTCAAGTTTTGTTTATCAAAGCATTCGGAAGTTATGTTGTTGAGTGAGTTAAGATTCAAAGTTAGTAAAGACTCAGTTAAATTATTTTTGAGCAATGCCAATAATGTCTTGTCATTTAAGTCAATACTTCTTTTCAAACTCAGATGTTGTAGATTCACAAACTGAATTTTTTCAAATAGAAGTGGCAAGCCATTGTTTTCCAATTGGTCCAGTTCTTCCAACTCCAAAGTTTGTAATGTGATATTTGTTGGAGAATCCCAATACTCGCACAGCCCATTTATAATAAAGCTGTCTGTGAGAGCGGAACAACCATTCAAAACCAATTCTTTCAAGTTTCCGACTTTTGATACTAGTTCGATCACCATGTCATCTGTGACGTCGTCTTCATTGAATGGATGTTCCAATGCTAAATTTGATAAGTTCGAATTCACGTAAAGTGGAATTTCTCTAAAGTTTGTGATTGTGTCCACTCTAGACAAGCCAAGTGTTTCTAGAGTGGAGCCGCAGTTTTGTAACAAGCTTGTCAAACAAGGAGCTGTAAATCTATGGGTGTTTGAAACTTTAAAATGTTTTAACCTTGTTTTCATCTTGGTGAAAAATTCAATCCATGTTTGCTCGTTGATCAAAAAAGGGCCGTCCAAGAATAAAGACTCCAAATCTTTTAACCGGTCGGCCAAATATAGCAAGCTTTCGTTGTTTAATTGACCACACATTTGCAATGACAAATGCTTCAAGTTAGGGGTAAATATTGCCAAAGTTTGATATCCATGAAAAGACAATTTGGAGCAGTCTCCAAATTGCAACTCGTGCAAGTTGGTTTGCAAAAACAACTGTAAAGTATCGTCATTCAAAGCTCTGTTTTTGCATAACGTTTTGGACAATTGCTGAAAGTTTTGTGTGGATATACCTCCCAAGACATCTCTAAGTCTTGAGTAACTCTGGTTGGCACTTTTCGACTGGATGTCGTCAGGCCCGTGTTGCTTGGTGATTTGCTCGCTGATCTTCATGATGCTCAATTCCTGCAAGCTTCTTATTTTATCACTTCTTCTTCTATCTAGCAAATCAGCAGCTTTCTTCTTCCGCACTCTTTTTTGTTGCTGAGTTTTCGCCGCTTTTGGAGCAGGCGACCCAGAGGTTTCCGTTACTAAGCTGTTGAGTTCTTTCCGAGACACTGACGGAACAAACTCCTCTTCGTCACTATCTGATTCTTGTTGAATTCTGCGTCTTCTATTCGACCTAGCAAGCTCATTAGAGTTATCGTCTTCTTTCACGTTTTTATCGTTTGTTTCAGTATCTGAAGTGTCAAGACCACGTTTTGACCGCAAACGTCTGTTGCTAACTAGAACGGGCGTAGATTCAACACTGAGATCGTCCTCACTCGAGCCAAGGTCAACTGGCTCTTGGCTTTTTTCTGTAATGATTGGGCCTTTCTCTTGAGTCCCATCTTTGGAAATGACAATTTCATCGGGTTGGTCCGGTGTAGATTCTTCCTCATTTTCTTTTTCCTTTTGTGATTTTAGCCACTTATCTCTGATCGTGTTTGCGTTAATACCTTGTTCTTTCAAGAACGCAGTCAAAGCAGAGTTTGGCCCTTTCACACCTGTATCTGCCTCCCCAGTACTTGGTGTTTCTGCTCCATTTTTTTTGCTTCTTTTTCTTAATGGTCTATACATGCTAATTGAACTCCTTTAGCAATGTTTTACAATAAACTGAGTTCTAGATATTATCTGCTCTAGTTGAGGTTTCCGCTTCTTTTCTAAGTGTCGAATCACCTTATAAATCAAACTAAACACGTCAAACTTGAGACACGTCAATTTTACCTTTTGCAAAAGAAAAACTGTTTGCATTGTTTTGCAAATCATTTGACAAGATAACTAAAAAAAGAAAACACAACAGAAAAAAAAACAAAAAAACAAAAAACAACAGCAAGTCACGTGAATGCTGTTTGGCAGTAGAGAAAAGACTCGGGTGAAAGAGAAAGAGTTGCGTTTAAAAAGCGTTTTAGCATTATAGTGTATAGTTAAGTCAATATTGAGTAATAAACTAAAGTTAGCGCAGTGTTAATATTTTTACAAATAAATCCAAAATGATCGAAAACACATCAAAGCTTTGATTGTTTCTGTTCAGCGGTCAATCTTTGCGTTTCTTGGTCAAACAGTTTGTCCAACACTGTTTGGATAAGTTTTGCACCGACTACAAAGTCGTCTACCTCATTGAACACTTGAGTGGAAAATCTCACATAGATTTCTTTGTTGTGCACACTGAATGGAGCATAGGTTTTGTATTTTTTGATAACAAGATCCGTGTACTTTTTGAAAAATTTTGGGTAGTAAGATGCATCTGTTATCAATTTTTCGTACACCAGTTTGTACTTTTGCTTGTCCAATGGAAATCTGATGGAAAACATCCCGGGACAGGATAGAGTCTTTGTAGAGTTTTCCAACAGAGTTGCTTGATCTTTGGAGTTACGTGTCCAGATGGAACAGATTTTTGGAGCAGCTTGCTCTCTCAACAAAATTTGATAGTTTCTGATACTTTCCTCACCACCACAAATGTTCGATCTAAATTCAATAGCTTTTTTAACACACAGATAAGAGCTGTATGAAATAGTACCTGTTTTTGCAAATTTTTCAACTAGCAACATATCTGGCTTTGAAGGTTCCAAGTGATAGTTCCATGAAATCGGAATGGACTGAATCACATTGTGGAATTTGGAGTCGACATACAACAATGCAGAAGTCTTTGGAGTACTCAACCATTTGTGTAAATTGGAAACAACAAAAGTCGGTTTGCAAGTGGCAATGAATCCAAAATCAATCAACCCTACTCCGTGTGCCGCGTCAATCAAACTCAGAACATTGTATTTGGTACACAACTTGGTCAGTTGTTTATACGGCATTGTCACACCAGGCATAGAAGTGATCATGTCAAACATACACATAGTGAAACCGCCTTTTTGAAATTTCTTTTCAAATCTTGCAACGACTTCGCTGTCTTCCATTGGGTATTGCAAAGAAACAACTTCGTATTGCAAGCCGTAATAATCATGCAAAAATTCCACAGTGTTGGAGCAAGCACCATAAGTTGTAGAGTGGAACAACACTTTATCTTTTTTGAAATCCCAAGGAAATGATCTCAAAACAGTGTTTACCCCTGTGGTAGCGTTGTTGACCAAAACGATGGACTTCCATAAATCAGATAGTCCCAAGTACGTAGCCAATGCTTGCACTTGTTCGATATATTTCTCACCCCCGGTGAAATATTCGAATTGGTCTGGATACTCTTCATGTTCTTTAACAACTTTGATTTGTTCGTCAAGGACCATTGTAGGAGTTGTCCCATAAGAGCCGTGATTAAGCAAAACAACGTCTTTATCTAATTGTGTAAAGTATTTTTCTTTAAATTGGTGACCGAATTGAACCATTTTGTTAGGAAACTTAAGCGAGAAGGTCTTGGTAATGGAAATCGCTTCTATCTTTTGCAAGTGTTTTTGTTTTTTTGTCTTCTTTTTTAAGAAGTCTTCTTTTAGAAGTAAAAGATATATGATTTTTTTGAAATTGGATTAAGTTTATGAAATTTTCTGAAACAACTACTCGAATGATCGTATTTATAAATACATCAGGGAATACAGAGAGAAATACCAGATTTGAGATGGAAGTTAGTTACATTCAAAAACATAGAAAAACATATTTTATTCAGTTCGGCTTTTCAGCTTCGGCGTTTCCCTCTACACCCGCTTGCACTATCCAAGGCAATGATAATCTCTTATCTCATCAGATTAATAATAATTGTTTACTTCGGTGTAAGATTGGCCAATTATCAAAACAAATGGATTGATAAAAAAAGGCTTCATAAAAAAAAATAAAAATAAAAAGATGAATAGATTTAATTGTGTAAAGCAGCATTCTAGAGGTCATGAGTCACTTAAAATACGCCTTGTTCAGATGATACACACCAGATGAGAAATCATTCGAAAAGTTTTCATGTCGGCAAAAAAACACTTGCAACCACAATATATGCCGACACATGTGTTGACTCAGTTTTGTATTTATCTACAATGAGGTACCTTCTCGCTGCTTCCTCTGTCTCGCCAACATGTGTCACAAATGGCACTGTCAGACGTAGCGCACTCACGTGCAGATGTTTAATTTTTTTCCACGTATCCTAAAGTTGTTCTTTTGCACGTGACATTACTTCACGTGAGTCAAAGAAAGGCTTCAAGTGAGCTGGGTTTCATTGGTATACTTGTCAGGAGCTTATCGAATGAGTATTACTCTGGATTTGTTGACGGGAGTTTTTTTTTGCCCTTCATACGATACCAGCATTGACCACTGAATAGCAATTACTACTGTGACTTCCAGTGAGCCCCGGGGAGCTCACTAATACGTATGAAATGATTTTACTTTTGATGAGTCTTATTAGACAGGAGAAGAGGAAAAAGGGTATGCATAATATACGAAAATGTACAAATATATAACAGATAGTCAATGCTAAACACCCAAAGACAGTAAAGAAAGGAATGACTTTGTTGTCGTTGTTTTCTAATAGACTTAATCCGGCTATATTGATTACATACGGATGCATCCGCTTTCCAAAGAAACTGTTGAAAAAATCGGTTAGCACAACATAAAAAGAATTCTGACAGGCACGATGAAGACGTCAGGTGACACCCTTGAAAAGAGCATAGCCAACCACGACTTGGAGCAAAAAAAGGTAATGCACTCTTTATGGTGTACCCTTACCGCAATAAACATTTATCCGAAAATGTCAGTCAGACCTGTGAGTAAAACTGGTGATATATATAGCATAGACCTCGTTGTTAGTTTAAAGCAAGTGTTTGAGCCGTATGTACTTGGGTAGATCTTTAAAGGATTTTCTTGACAATATTCAATAACAAGAGAAAAAAAAAATGGAGAAAGGGGAAAAGGAACGGATTTCAAGTGAAAAGCTATACTAGTAAAACTGATCGTTTTTAATATTTACACATTTTAATTGTATAAAGGTTAATCAATCATTCATATATACATATTTAATACCCGACAACAACATATGAATAAAGCACGGGACTTGATTTTATTTTATTTTTTTGTTGTTGAAATAGGTCAAGCTTTTCAGCTTTCATATATTTTTTTTTGTTACCTTTCTGTTTTGAGATTCCACTAAAGCTAAGGTGCTTTAATTTTTAATTTAAAAAGTCATATTGTTTTGCAATAGCTTTTTTTCACTGCGCAATCTGACCAAAACGCTTTTAATCTTTATTTTTTTTTATTTTTTTTTTTATTTTTTTTTTAGTGGTATTTTTGTTGATTTGGTGCTGCAAGTACAAAATTACGCAGAGATTATATCAGTGAAAAACGAAAAAGAAAAAACTTACAAAGTAAAAGCGATTTCTATTGTATGTTCTGTGTTGACAGATCCTAGCCTCCACTAAATCTTTGATTTTGTGTTTTTCTGATCATTACATACGTCGTTAAAGAACTGTTGAACAAATTAAATGAAGTGGGAATCGCAAATGTGCAAAAGTTTTTAGTTAGAGCAAATGATGGTCTTCAATAAATGCAATGGTATTCTTGTGGTTTTTAATGCATCGGTCTGTATGGACTTAACAATCATCATTTCCACATGGATAAAATGAATAATTTATTCATAGTATAAGGTTAAAAATGGTAAGATTACCTAGAATCACACACCAGTGATAATGGCCAAGTTGATATTTTTGTTGTACAAGGTTTAATCAATTAAAATGACGTTTGTAACACAATTTACTTGTTTAATGCTCTCATCTCAACTTACAAAGACTACTACTACTACTCTTCTCACTATTCAATGGAATTTTAACGTGACAAAAATTTAAAAAAAGCAAAAAAAAAAAAAAGAACAAAAAACCACATTGGTAGTTTTGTACGGCATAATACTTGATGACAATAAGGAAAGGCAAGGACAATATAATCAATAACAATAAAAAAAAAATCTTTCGATCAACTATTAAAATCTCCAGCATGCAGCTTTGTCTTCGACCTCGACTTGGACATCGACTTCGTTTAAAAAAAAAAAAAAAAAAAAGGTTGAGTTTTTCAATGCGAGCTTCTAGTAAATTCGACCATAATCTATTCATGAAGATTATGATGATGATGAAGATTATGATGATGATGAGGATGATGGTGATGGTGATGGTGATGACGGTGATGATGGTAACAATGATACTCTCAAATAAGGCCTAATAAATGAACAATTTGGGTGATATTTGAGACCAGTAATAAAGGTAGAATGACATGGAAAAAGGTATTGTTGAGATCAAATATGCTGATGTTATGTAACAACCTCGTGGTTTCTTTGATGTTATGCTTTTCGACGTTAAATTATCTTTTTCAAAGATAATATATAAAAAGCGAACAGTTTTGTAAAACATAATATTGTTCATAATTACACTATTACTTTTTTACTATACTTGCATATAATCTTTAATAATTATTATTATAACAAAGAAAAAAAATAAAAAAACCCATCTATAAAAAGATAAACACACACACACACACAACTAACAAAAATGGAATCCAAATTGGAATGGTTAACTAAATTGAACCCAACAGCCAGTGCTACCGCACCAGCTTTGAGAAGATCCTCTATCATTGGTACTATCGGTCCAAAAACCAACAACCCAGAAGTTTTGGTTGAATTGAGAAAAGCCGGTTTGAACATTGTTAGAATGAACTTTTCTCACGGTTCTTACGAATACCACCAAAGTGTCATTGACAATGCCAGAAAATCTGAAGAATTGTTCCCAGGTAGACCATTGGCCATTGCTTTGGATACCAAAGGTCCAGAAATCAGAACTGGTACCACCACCAACGAAGTTGATTACCCAATCCCACCAAACCACGAAATGATCTTTTCTACCGATGCTAAATACGCTAAAGCTTGTGATGACAAAGTCATGTTCATTGATTACGCTAACATCACCAAAGTTATCACCAAAGGTAGAATCATCTACGTTGATGACGGTGTTTTGTCCTTTGAAGTTTTGGAAGTTGTTGACGACAAAACTTTGAAAGTCAAATCCATGAACGCTGGTAAAATCTGTTCTCACAAAGGTGTTAACTTGCCAGGTACCGATGTCGATTTGCCAGCATTGTCCGATAAAGATAAAGCTGATTTGAGATTCGGTGTCAAAAACGGTGTCCACATGGTTTTCGCTTCTTTCATCAGAACTGCCAACGATGTTAAAACCATCAGAGAAGTTTTGGGTGAAGACGGTAAAGATATCAAAATTATTGTTAAAATTGAAAACCAACAAGGTGTTAACAACTTTGACGAAATTTTGAAAGTCACTGACGGTGTTATGGTTGCTAGAGGTGATTTGGGTATTGAAATTCCAGCTCCTCACGTTTTTGCTGTCCAAAAACAATTGATTGCTAAATCTAACTTGGCTGGTAAACCAGTTGTTTGTGCTACTCAAATGTTGGAATCTATGACCTTCAACCCAAGACCAACCAGAGCTGAAGTTTCTGATGTTGGTAACGCTATCTTGGATGGTGCTGATTGTGTCATGTTGTCTGGTGAAACCGCCAAAGGTAACTACCCAGTTAACGCTGTTAAAATGATGGCTGAAACCGCTTTGATTGCTGAACAAGCTATTGCTTACGGTCCAGTTTACGATGACTTGAGAAACACCACTCCAAAACCATTGTCCACCACCGAAACCGTTGCTGCTGCCGCTGTTGCCGCTGTTTACGAACAAGAAGCTAAAGCTATCATTGTTTTGTCCACCTCCGGTAACACCTCCAGATTGGTTTCCAAATACAGACCAAACGTTCCAATCATCTTGGTTACCAGAAACGAAAGAGCTGCTAGATTCTCTCACTTGAACAGAGGTGTCTACCCATTCGTCTACTCTGAAGCTGTTGCTTCTGAATGGACTGTTGACACCGAAAAAAGATTCCAATTCGGTATCCAAAAAGCTAAAGAATTTGGTTTCTTGTCTGAAGGTGATGCTGTTGTTACCGTCCAAGGTTCTTCCGCTGGTATCGGTCACTCCAACACTTTGAGAATCATCCAAGCTTAAATGAAATTTATATGATACATTCACATTAAGGTTTCACTTTTTTTTTTTTTTTTTTGGTTTCCAGACATGAACATTGGAAATTCTTTTTTTTGAAAATTAAAAAATAAAATAAAAACAAGATAAAGACCAAGAAAAGAAAAGAAGCAGCTTTAGTTTGAATGTTTATATTTTTTATTATTACTATTGATTATCTAATGTATGGCTCAGTATATAAATTCTATTTGATTTATATATGTTTTTAATGATTTAAATCATTCTTTTCTACTTTTGTCTACATAGATTTGGGCAAATACACCAGTCTTGAAAAGTCACAAAGGATCGCATTGTGATAATAGAGGTTGCAACTGAAGAAGGAGATATTTTGACCATGCATCAACTCCAGTTGAAATTGAACTGTCTTGCGAGCTTTTGTCTTTATAGTAATCGACTAGGTTTTGAAGAAAGGTGATGTACAATATAAGATTACTGGGCTTGTTTTGACTCAAGAGTTTTTGACAAAATCTGACAAAAAGGACTTTATCTTCATCAAGGGGTCCAGAGTCAATGCTATAGTGCACCCAAGCTTGTAACAATTGTCGTATTTCTTTGGGTCTTTGCTTCGTTTGAAAAGTAACTCTTCTTTTAGGCGTATTTTTTTGGGGAAACTTGGCCGTTTCAAGGACGTTGCCTAAAGAATCTGTTGTCCCACTGCAACGTGATTTTTTAGGCGATAAACCTTGTTTGCCAGTGGACTTTTCAAGAATTTTTTTAGCCCTTGAAGTATTTATCGTGTTGATCAAGTGATATTCGGCCAGCAACTCTTTCTGCAAATTGACAGGCAATTCTCTCAATACAGACATATCAATGTGATCTGGTATGTTCAACTTGCTTTTTTTTCTCGAGTTGTTTTCAAAAAAATCTTTGACCGGAGATGTGCTTCTTCTTGAAGAGCCAATTTGAGGAGTCACTGGGAAAGCAGCCGGCTCGCTCGCACACTTTCTGGTTTTACCTGTACGTGTGCCAGCACTGTCCAAAAGTTGAGCATCATTGTCTGCCAGCTTTTTTAGCTTGAACATGCCAAAATCTAGCAAACTCGTTTTTGGAATCGCAACATCGGTTTTGCTCAACCGCATAAACTGGACCGAGATGCCTCGTATATCGCTGATGGCGTAAGCTTTGTACAATTGGTGGAACAAACTTTTCAATTCGGGCAAAATGATGAACTTTTCTGCTGTGTACTTTCTCAAGTTCTTCAACTTGCTCATAAACTCACATTTCCCCATACCCATGTGTTTTGAGGGCTCGATGGGTTCTCCCGACAGCCTTTTGGCTAGTTTGAGCACAAGTTGATTGGTGCACATGGAGATCTCTTGCAATTGGGTTAACAAATAGTTACATATTCTTTCCAAAAATTTGTAGACCTGGTCGATGTTTTGGAAACGCACTCCATAATTGATATCCACAGAAATCGATTTTCTTTCAAAATATTTCAACGGCTGATCTAATTTTTGTAAACTTTCACTGTCGTCTTTGTATTCAATAAGGTAGTTGAAAAGTTTTTTGGATAATTTTTCACCAATTGGGGCTAAAAGCTGAAAGCTAGATTCTTTTAAAGAAAGCTGTGAATTCTTTCTTTGTGTCTCCATGAAGTGATTCAAATCAGCAATAGTATATATTTTATAGTCTTTGGCCAATTGGTCTTTATTGTAAGATGATGCGAGTTGATTGATCTTTTCCACAATGTTGTAACCAATGCCAGGCAAATCTGTCAAATTAAAAAAGCTGATAAATTCCGAAACATCATCCCTTTCCGGATCAAAGATCTTGTAGCCGTTTGGTTTCGCATATTTCAAAGCAAGCTTGGAAACAAATAAAGTGGTTGACACACCAATACTGACTGTGCATTTTGTAATCTTTTCTACAGCCTCTCTAATACTTTCACATTTGAGCTGGCTTTTCTCGTAGTCAAGCTCGCCATAGTCGTACCCAATACATTCGTCACAACTTAACGGAATAATGCAATCAAATTTGTTTTTCAAATACAGTTGCAAATACTCACTAATCTCTCTGTACTTTGCAAAATGATATGGTAAAATTTTTAAATCGTTCCCACATTTCAATTTGGCAGATGAAACCCACTCCCCGTTATGAATTCCGTATTTTTTTCTTGCCACATAGTTACAACTGGCTATATCTGCAGTGTTTTGTCCATGCGACACCACAATACAATCTTTGTCTATATCCACACTAGGATCCATCAAACTAGAGACTTTTGCGAAAAAACAATCAAAATCAATGTAGTAAATTGTTTTGAGTGGTGTAAAATCTTTTTTGGGATTGAATTTTCCGCGTGGAGTGAAAGATGTTTTGTGTGAAGTAGAAGATAAAGGAGGAAGTGTGTACTTCAAGTATTTGGATTGTAATAGCATTTTTGTGGTTGACAAAAAATGCAATCTCGACTTGCTATAAAAGGATGCCAAAAAATCTGGATGGTTGCAATCGATAGTGTGAACCAATGGAAACTCATTGCCACTTTCAGGTCCTACTTTAGCAAAATTTTTAGTTATATTTGTTTTGGTTTCATAAAAAAGAGAGTATTCTTGCCAGTTCAATACTTTTTGAGCCTTGATACTTTCTGTGATCCATTGTGGTCGAACGACTTTGTATTTGGCAAACTCTATTTTTTTCTTTGGTGTCAAATTGGTTGCAATGATGTGGGAAACGGCTTTTTTCGAAGTCAACCTTTCGGTAAATTTCCCTCCATACAATGTCATCAATCTGTGCAATTGTAATCTTCCTGGATCTGTATACCCATTCACATATATATTGATGCTTGCAAATAATTTAAAGTTTTGCTTTACACGTTTCTCCGTTCTCCCCTTTTTAGCGGGGGAAGAATCCAAAGATTCGGTACTGAAAAGTTTTGTGTTGGGAGGTATTTTTGTTGGTGATTGAGTGATTTTATCCGATAGACTTAGAAAATTGTTTGAACCAAATGGTGAAACGTCTTCATTTTCATTTTTGTTCTTGTCTTGATCTTCTTTTGTTTCCATCTCTTGCTCTTCTCTTGTCTCCACCTCTTGCTCTTCTCTTGTCTCCACCTCTTGCTTTCCGTCCATTGTTGAGTGAAAGTAGTTTTCCACATTGTTTAGACTTTTTTCTTTGTTTGGGTTTTCCAAGTTATTGTTGTCACTGAAATGAATATCATCACTTTTATTTAGCAATTCACTTTCGACATCACTCAAAAGCACATTAGGATCGTATACCGATTGACTGTTTTTTAGTGATTTTAAAACAGGAGAAAGCTCTGATGTGTCAAAAATTTCATGGTTAAGACCCTCGTTGTAATTGTTATTTTTTGACTTGTTACTATCAAATGATTCTAATAACAGCTTCAATTCCTCTTTTGTTAAAGCGTTCATTATTAGCAAATCATGTTTCTTTTTGTTTATGAATTGGATCTTGCGGTTTTCTATTTTTTACTATAGTTTGTAATTTTTTGGTCTTTTGATCCCTGTTTCTTGCTTACGCGCCAGAAACCTCTCTTAGGTTATCTCATCAGCTAATGTATTTTTGCATGGGGGACATGAAACGCCAATGTATTGAGATCAATATATTTCATCATACAATTTTCATGCACTTTAAATCACTGTCACGTGGACCACACAAGATTTTCCATAAATTTTTTTCTCTTATTTCGTCATTGTTTCTGGCATCAGATCATATATCCGAGATTACGGAATTACTTGAAATATACATCTTACCAAAGTATGTCAATTCTACAAATCAAATGAATTATTGGCGGCAAACTTTGATTTATAGAAAACAAAACGTTTGTTTTGAGAAAACAAAGCTAATGCCCTTGCATATATCCATTTTTGCTTGGACTTTTTAGAATTGGAATTAGCATTGGGTTTAGTTGTTTGCTTTGCTTTGGTTTGCTTTGGTTTACTTTTGAGATTGTTGTGTTGGCCTTCTCGAAGTAGTTATTAAGGCAATGTTACTAAGACAAAAAAATGACTTGAGGTTTAGTATTGTTACACACTTGAAATATACTACAATAGGACTAAGAGTTGATTAATATTTAACATACCTTTACCTCACTAAATATATGATCAATTAAATATCGCGGTTAATTTTCATGCTTTTGTCCTTTTTTCATTTTTTTTTATTTTTGCTCAAATTCTCCTTTCATTTTTTTTTCTCTCTCTCTCTCAAATTCTCCTTTTTTTTATTTTCTCGCAAAACATTTTATCCGTGAAAATGACAATGAAAATATACTTCCCCAAGGGTTGTGCACAGATATACTCAAGAAAAACTTGTACAAATAAATTGGTTTAGATTTTAAAAAAGTTTTACAGACAAAGAAAAAAAAAGTTTTGGGTTTTTGTATCTCTTGGGACACTTTTTTACACTGTAGAATACTTGCAAATTCCGTTCCATGGAACAAACTCAAGACTGTAATTTATGTGATTGACGTCTTTCAACAATTGTTTTTTGTTGATCTAGTTGGTCTTGTTGGTCTTGTTTGACTTGTTTTTCGAGAGGTGTGATTTGCATCTGTTGAAAAATATGGATCGGGCTAATTACCACTGAGATGTACACATTGGTGTAATTGTTGTCAAAACATCTCAGTGAGTGCAGCTGTCTTTTAGAACTTGGACACATTCAACAACAAAATGTTATTAATTTCCTTTATTTTCGAATTTTGCTTGTAGTTTGTCCAAATACGTATGTGCAAAAGAAACCAGAGTTTGTCTTAACAGGACAACATCCAAGCTTTTATTATTCTCCGTTTTGTGAAATCTACATCAGTATATTACACGACAACACGCAAATACGAAACCTCTTGAAAAAAAACGTGGATCCCAGCGTAGTAAGATCTAGTAACTGCATGAATTTTTGGTTTCTATTGTTATCTTTGTATTTCTTCATACCCCATCTTTGAGTCTTTCATTTTTGACTATTGAACTTACGTAGTTTTTCCAACTTTATTTCTACATGCAGGTGCAATTAAGTTTTATTGTTTTATATATAATGGCTATTGTTTTGTAAATTGTTTTGGTCTTTTTTTTTTTTTTTTTTTTTTTTTAGTTTTAGTTCAATTCAGATATTATGGTAGAGTACATGGAAAGAGGCAGATATCGAAAAAAACAAAACAATTGTCTGCCTTAGTTACTGAAGTTAGGAAGTAAATAAATGGTTTGTACCGAACACATTTAAATCTATCTATTGTATTGTTTTTGATTATTATTATTGAAGGTCTACTGAAGTACGTAGTGCAATTTTATTTGTACGTGCACGTTTTGCTAGTTAAAAAATAATTTTCACTATGAACAAGTTTTACAAAAAATAATGGTTACACCACAAAACGTATCCAAAGTTTGACCATTTAAAGAGACAAATGAATAAATGGATGAATGAATGAATAAAAATATGAATAAATGACCAGATGAGCTAATTAATGCTATTTCACTTTAAATAATGAGCCCATTGTTATGCGTAAATTCTTTTTTGAATATTAATAGTTATCCCAAACATGCTGTAATCTTTATTTTTCAAGTCAAGAAGCTTCGGGGCTGGATACGTGATTTTTGGAGAAAAAAAAAGTCGTACGATATTACTTACTGCAACAACTGCTATCCAAAAAAGGTTTTTTTCTTTGTTTTTTTTCACTACTAACTGGTACTATTTGTAAAGTTTGTTGAAGTTTTTTGATACTTGCCAGTCTTTAAACTCATTCAAGAATTTTTTGTGTTACTGCTATACATAGTGATATTGTTTTTGTGACCTAAAAAATATCAAAAAGTGAGACCACGGATGTCAAACTTGGTATGATATTCAAACTGATGATCATAAAAAAGTTATCTCAACAAATGTCTACTTTACAATGTTTACACTAGTAGTGAAGGGGGGGGGGGGGGGGGGGGGGGTATAGTAGAAAAAACAAAAAAACAAGGCAAAAAAAAAAAAAGACATAATTCGTTATTTACAGCTGTTTCAAAAATCGTTATCTTTACTGATTTATTAATGTCTTGTTGTCTCTGTTTATAGCTCTTTATTTTAATTTCTCCCTCATTCTCTTTTCTATGTAAGTATCTTTTTCTTGTCACACACTCTCATAATATTCTTCTCAAAACATGTTTTACTTCCCAATTAGTCTCTATTTAAATAGTTTTTCAACACTTGCAAATCCCTTTTTCTGTGATTTCACAAATGATTTTCATGTTTATTTTTTTGGTATCTCATTTCGCTGAGATGTTAGTCGACTAATTGGTTTTTGTGTTGGAAATATATTATACAAGTGCCATGTCTCATAATGTGTGTATTTTCATCTTCTGTCCCATCGTTACTGCTGCAATTTAGTCCAAGTTACCCTATTTTTGAACAATATAAGACCATAATACAGATTGATAAAAAAAAACAATAGAAAAAAAATGCAATTAAATATGGTGAGAATAAGTTCTAGAACAATAGAATCTAAATGTAAGAGCAAAAAAGTAAAATACAAATAAAGTACAAATCGGGAACAAACAAAACCGAGAAGATACAATAGCAACACAACTCAAAGAAACGGACATTAGAGTGTACAAGTCAAACAATCAAATTTATCAAATTTATCAAATTTATCAAAACAAAAAAACAAAAAACACGTTGCATCAACTTACAGCACATCAGTAGTGTGGGAATTGATTTAATTTGTATTAGGTTTCCATGTGTTAAAGATACACAGATAAAGGGCAAAATAATAATACTTGCACTGTATAGTGTCATTGATCCAACCGGAAACGTACTTTGATCAGCAAAACTGTATATATATATAATGCATTTGTAAAGTCTAATTCAAGCGGAATTAAGTTTCGTCATGTCAAAAAAAAGTATTTATATCCTCTATGATATCTACGTCCCTTGGACAAATCTGTGTTTCAGATTATAATATCAGGACTCAAATTATTTAGACACTATATGATTCCTTTTGTCCATATCAAAAACAGTCTACTCTGAGCTTTGTGCTACCATTATTTTTTTGTATTTCTCGGTTCATTTATTTATTGTAGGGGAACATTCAATTACGCACGAAATAGAGATTTGAATAGAAAAATTAAAATAAGCTGCGAAAAAACATAAAAAAAAAAAATAAAAGACCAAAAAATTAGTCCCTTACGGAATACAACACGGAATAGTTCAAAATTGGAAAAACGACTCAAAGTAAGAACAAGGAAGAAATACAACAGCCTAAAAAAAAAAGAAAACAAGAACAAGAGAAAAAATCAAAGAAAAAAAAAAAAAGACACCCTAATTTATAGTCATTTCAAAACCCGAAAGTCATTTCAAATAAGCTACAAATAATTCAAAAAACTTTTAAAGGGGGAATAAGATACGACTATATATATATATATATACATATCCAAATAGCCTCAATTAACACGCCAACCGGACAATTGACAAGAACTCATTGAAACGGAAGATCTAATACTTCAGGGAACATCCACTTAAAAAAAAAAAAACACACACACATCGAATAATTGAAAAATTGAAGAAGATTAAAAACAATGAATAATCTTACAAATACCGCCACCTCAAATACCAACGAACTGAAACCAATGTCCAATTTTGAAGACTGGATCTACCAAAATATGTCGGACCCAACCATGCCTTATTCTGAAAAAATGAATGTTTCGCAATCGGATTCCACTCTGCCGGGTAGAGGGTACACCATGTACGGTAACAACAAGGGGCATCACAATTTAGGTCATCAAGATAGTACCATTTCCTATAGCAGTAACGATAACGTTAACCAGTTTGCAAACATTAATAACATGGACACGTTAACAAACTTTAGCAACAACACGAACCAATATCCACATGGAGTTGGTTTGGCACACCCCAATGGAATGAACAAGTCATTGTCATTAGATGGTGCAAACAAAAACTACACGTTCAATTCCATTGACGACACAAGAAACTTGTCTACGATTTCCAACACCAATGCAATGAATCCGAATACAATTGAAAATGGCACGCATAATAACCCGTTCAACGTTTATGATTTGGATTATCACACAGTTCAGAAAAAGATGCAGGCCAGGAATCCAAGCTTACTTGCAGGGAATGATGGGCTGTATAAAATTGAAGAAAATAGCTGTGTCGCGAGTAACGGAAGTGGCGATACGTTTGCAAACTATCAGGCATACAACAGATTAACGTCCGATGGGATGATCGGTGAACACGACATGAGATATGATTTTTTAAACACTCCTGCCAGTACCATAATGAGCGCTACGACATCCAATGCGTCTACTCATAATGCTTTTACTTTTGAAAATAACAACATTACGGCAAACTCCGAATCAAGTTCCAAAAAAAATAAAAAAGCGAAAAATAAGGGGAAAAAAAATAGAAACAATGACGTGTTGGTAGATTCTTGTGAAGATATCAAGGAACAGAATACTAAGGGGAAAAAAGCAAGATCTGGCAGAGTCAATGGGGGCGAGCAAGAGAACGAATTGACTACCACAAGTGACGCTGCTGCCAATATCAGTACTACAAATGACAAAAAAAGGACAAACATTCAAAATGACATGGTGAAATTGGAAACAACCGGTTTGGATCAATCTTCTGTTTTGCAAATGCCACACGGACATGAAATGATGGAGATCAAGCTAGAACACGACGGTACGGACCATTTAGACTTGATGTTGGAGGACATGCCCGCAGAAGTGCTGGGAATTGATGTTGGTATGGGGGTCAATGATACCGGTGCTGCAACCAAAGACAATTATCTGAAAACGGAACAAGATAACAACGACACTGGTGCAATTTCAAAAGAGAAACCGGCATCGAGAAAACGGAAAAATAAGAAAAAAATAATGACTGCTCAGCAAAAGGAAATCCACAACAAAGTGGAGAAAAAATACAGAATCAATATCAACACAAAGATTGCAAGACTGCAGAAAGTCATCCCGTGGTTGGCATCTGGAAACGCAAGCACTGCTTTTGAAATTCACGAAAGCGAACAACTGGGAAAAAGTGTAAATGGTGACGAGATCACAGCTTCTTCTTCCTTTTCGTCGTCAGCTGGATCTTCTATTTCTGCAGAGTCCTCAGAAACATTGGTTCCTGAAGAAAGCGAGACGCGCAGTGATTCTATGATTATGAAATCCAATCCATCGCAAAAAAATGACACCGATGAAAGAAAAGACTCGGTGGTTTCTCAAGACAGTCAGCCAAAACTAAACAAGTCCATTATCTTGGAAAAAGCAGTAGATTATATCATGTACTTGCAAAACAATGAAAAATTGTACGGATTGGAAGTACAAAAATTGAAGGCCGAAATCAAAAGATTGAAAAAAAAGGGGCCGAAAATCAACACTGCAAATCCAAACAACAACACCATGGTCGAGTCTTCTTCAAACCTTTCAAACTGCAGCTCGCACTCCACACAGAAAGATCTTGCAGCGAGAAGTTCTACCAACACGGAAGGACCTTCCAGTGGTTGTGTCTCCCCTACAAACACATGTGTGGACCAAACAGCAGAAACTTTTCATGAAGGTTAGTCACCATTCATGTATGGAATATCAAAAATAAAAGGAAATTTTGCATCATCTATACTGTCAACACAGCAAATTATCAATATTCAGCAAAAATAAATAAATATGACCAGGTTATATACGTATTATAATAAATTACATTAGGAATACACAACTCTTTTTTTTTTTTTTTTTTGTACCAAGAGGTTGACTTCCTCCGCTCTGATTTCAA
>ERZ794936.293-NODE-293-length-26863-cov-34.409244_pt1 | contig 26863 bp, 13 predicted proteins | sample MGYA00511083_ERZ794936 | MGnify/ENA primary metagenome ERZ794936 (study PRJEB30137, sample SAMN04331409) | food metagenome | isolation source: Y2 must sample point D1 replicate A | place: Australia: South Australia | collected 2014 ... | reverse complement strand
TCCTTACAATCATCTCTAATCTGCTATCTAATAAGATTCTTGATCAAACGCATTATTTTCCCCTTAATTTCAAAAATTAAAAAAAAAAAAGGAATAAAAATCTATACACTAAAACAGATTAGCAACTACTTGATCAAATTTGACACAATCAAAAAAAAAAAAAAAAAAGTTTGTATCTAAAATGTTAAAAGTCTTGGTATTTTGATCTTTGTTACGTTTCCATACACATAATATTCATTGATACTCATACAAATAATCAAATTTAGTTGATTAATACCAATATAAACCTTAAAATGAAACTTCAACCGTCGGATAATTGTAACCGATATACATATTATATATATATATATATATATATGTCTTATCTAGGATCTGTATCTATATATATATATCTTTGTGTGCACATTTTGATTGATTTGTATGTACCTTGTTATTTTAGTGTAGGAGCAAAGACATTTCATTGATAATCAATTGACGCTTGAGAAATGTCCTTCTTTTCTTGACACATACAATTATCCAATTCCTTTCTACAAAATACTATCATCATTATTATTATTAATCATTATCAGTATCATAATAATAAACAGAGTCAAAATTATATATCCGATGGGGGGGTTTTTTTTTTTATTTGTATGAAAATGTCCAAGGGTTGCTGTGCCCACTTTTCTCAGTCTCTGTTCAAATGCAGATAAGATTTGTGTCATGATTAAACAAGGCCAAAGGTGGACATTTTGTTTTGTTATCTTGGTTCACGCATTAAACAACAAAACCATAGAAATAGATGCAACACACAAATAATAATAATAATAATAATAATAATAATAATAATAATAATAATAATAATAACTCCACCGCTTTTAATTCGTCTTTTCTTTTTTCTTTCTCGTTTTTAAAAAAACATTATCTTGAAACAGACTTGGGACATTTTCTCATTGTGAAACTAAAATAGAGATGAATTGTCATGGAGAGATTTTTTCCATTTTCACAGACGGCGTTATTTTATTATTATTGTATACTGATTTTTTCTGAAAAAAAATAAAATAAAATAATATATGATCCTAAAATAACGAACAAGATGTGTTGAATCAAAGACTTTTTCAACTTGTTTTTTTGTCAGTTTTTATTTCAAACATCATCAAGCGCTTAGATATTGATGTAGAAAATGTCAACAGATCTAATATATCAATTAAGATAAGATGCAATGTTCGTTCATTGTTATGCTGGATTATTTGCAATGCATCGTTTGTTTGTTCGTTCTTGATAGAACGATAATAGAACGATGATGCTGATGATGATGACGATGATGATAATGTATTGAGGCAACAGAAGAGAGACAGAGAGAATTTATGAAACAAATTGTTATAAAAGGACATCGCATTTCTTTGAAATGAAAATGTTCATTAAAGTTATTCTTGGATAAATATAATTATATATATTATGATATGAAAGAAAATAAAAAAACACAACAACAACAACAACAACAACAACAACAAAACATCATTAATATAAACAAATACTATCAAAAGTACACCAAATGATTAACAGAGTGACGTCTAACGCAAGCGAAGTCGCTTCTGCTTTTGATCCATTCCATTCTCATTTTTCAAACAACAATGACAACAATGACAATTTTAACAATATCGATGAGATAGATTATAGCAACCAGAACGGAAACAACAAAGACAAAACCACATTGGACATGATTAATGATGATGATGGTGAAGACATCAACAAAAGTATGACTCCAAACACAAATTTGGAAGAAAAGGAAAACGATTTATCATCACAAAGTATTTGGACTAAAATTATTAAATTTTTAGAAGTTAAACAAAACCATGTGTCTGGGACATCTGATTCTAGAAGTGAAGATATTATGGAAAGTTTTCTTTTCAATGATGATTTGAAACCTGTTGAAGAAGCAAGAAGAGTTTGGGATTGGAAAAACTATGTGTTTTTTTGGATTTCAGGGTCTTTCAACGTTAATACTTGGCAAATCTCGGCAACCGGTTTGCAATTGGGATTGTCTTGGGGACTTTCTTGGGTCACCATTTGGGTTGGTTATATCAGTGTTGCTATTTTTGTTTCTCTTGGTTCAAGAATTGGTAATTTTTATCACATTTCTTTCCCAATTTCATCAAGAATTTCTTATGGGGTCTATTTCTCTCTTTGGATTGTTTTGAATAGAGTCTTTATGGCTGTTATTTGGTTTGCTACACAAGTTTATATCATGGGTCAAACAGTGGAAGTCATGCTATTGGCCATTTTTGGTACTGATTTGCCAGAAAGAATTAAAAACACTATTGGTGATACCCAACCAATCACAACGTTCCAATTTATGTGTTTTATGATTGCATGGGGGGTCACCTTACCATTCATGTGGATTCAAGTGCATAATTTGAAATATTTGTTTATGGTCAAATCCGTTATTGTTCCATTTGCTGGATTTGGGTTTTTGATTTGGACATTGGTTAAATTTGATGGGAAAGTCGCTGTGGGGTCTTTATCCAATTTCCATCCAACAGGATCTTTACTAGGTTGGAATTTTATCAGATCGGTCATGTCTGCTATGGACAATTTCTCAACATTGATTTTAAATGCTCCGGATTTCTCAAGATTTGGTAAAACAGCAAAATCTTCAGTGTATTCTCAATTGTTCATTTTACCATTGATGTATGCTATCATTGCCATTATTGGGATCATCACCACTGCATCTGCATACACTGAATACCACGAAAACTACTGGTCCCCATTGGACGTGCTAACTAGATTTTTGGATCATCAAACTGCAGGTAACAAGGCGGGGGTATTTTTGATTGCTTTGGCTTTCTGTATTGCACAATTGGGTACAAACATCGCTTCCAACTCTATTTCTGCTGGTACCGACATGACTGCATTGTTGCCTAAATTCATCAACATCAGAAGAGGGTCCTACATTTGTGCTGTCATCTCATTGGCTATCTGTCCATGGAACTTGATGACATCGTCTTCGAGATTCACAACTGTTTTGGCTGCATACGCCACTTTCCTTTCCTCGATTGCAGGTGTTGTGAGTTCTGATTACTTTTTGGTGAGAAAGGGATATGTGAGATTATTGCACTGTTACACAAACAAACCAGGGTCTCTATACATGTATGGGAAATACGGGACGAACTGGAGAGCTGTTGTTGCTTACATTTTGGCCTTGGGGTTGAATTTCCCAGGGTTTATTGCAGAGGTTTCCACAGCTGAAGTCAAAGTCAACGAAAATGGTAGAAAGATCTTTTATTTGAATTACTATGTTGGTTATTTGGCTTCATTTTTGTTCTACTTTGTTTTGTGTTATTTCTGGCCAATCGAAGGTACAAGACCAAACACCAAAATTACTGATTTCAAAGCATTTAGAGAAGTTTGGGTTGAAGTGGAAAATTTTGATGAAAAGAGAAGAATCTTTTTGGAAACTGGTGAAGAAGGCGAATACGACGAGTACAATGACGAATACGTGTTTGACAACGAGAGTAGACAGGAAAACTATGGCGATAGCTCTTCGAGCTCCGACAAAGTTCAAATGCAAACAGAGATTGTTGCGGACAAAAAAGCGTAATGAGTTTCTCAAACAAAAAAAACAACACAAAAAACACTTTTTGAGAGCACCAACTACAATAATCGAAACAATATAGCGCTAATTATTAATTCTTATCAAGAAAGTTTGTTCTTTTAACGTCTGTATCTCTGTAATCACAGTATATCCACATATAATTTGCAATTTGTAAAAAGTACATTCAAAGCCATACTGGTTATGATTTGAAGTGTATTTTTTTTTTAGTTTTAGTTTTATTTAAATTTGATTTACATTAATAGTGTTAGTAACTGTTCAACGACACGAGCGAAACAGGTGAAAGTATTTCAAAGTGTAAGTTCTATAAGCTGGTACTTTGACGTTTTTGACGTTGTCACTCTTCAAACCAATGTCGACCTTGGATATCTCTAGTCCGAAATTAGAGCACTGATATCAAGATATATTATCTCCAACGATGATTTCGGCGATGTCCTCAACCATATAATGTTGTGAACGAGACACTGATTATATCGCTTGATAAAATGTCCTAATGCAAGACATTTCTTAACTTGATTGTGAAAATGTCCGGTGCCAAGAAATCTCCTAGATTTATTAAAGACAATAGCGCCTAAACTAACAATATATCAGACTAATAACAAAGAAAGCTTTGCAGATCAATGCAAAAAAAAAGCCACAAATCGACAAATTAGCGGATGTTCCGGATAGTTTTTCCGGTTTGAAATAGTGTCAAACAAGGCAGACAAACCTAGTATGCATTGCAAAATCGTCAAGTCATTAACACAAAAATGAAAAAAGAAAAGAGAAAAAAAATGGAAAAATGAAAAAAAAAAAAAAAGGCTCTGGGTTCCCTATAGCGTAACAAATGAACAGCCTACATGGAGTGATGTAAGTGTAGCGTGATAGAAAACTTTTGCATCATTATAAACGCGTAACACCTACATTCCCGTACTGTCTATTTGTATCAATTGATTAGGTTTCCGCATGATTATGCCATTTTTAAAATCCTGCGCTAGCTTTCAATGACTACCCACATTTGCAAAATGGGACATTTTGAGTTATTCATTCCTTTTCCAACGTTTCTTTTTTTTTTTTTTTTTCAGTCTGTCCACACGAGATGGGGCAACTTTTCACACTGATAATGGCCAGGTTTGAGTGAACAAAAAAAAAATAAAAATGTTTAGGACATATTTGATGAGTCCATATAAAAAGACCATCGGTTTTATTTCTCATCGCTTTCTTCTTTTCAATTTTTCGAATATTTTTTTATTTTTCAAATTATTAGGCATTACACTTCAGCACAACTCCGTTGGCTTTTAACAAACTCAAATAGAGAAAGAAACCCTCCTGTATGTTTTCTCTCTTGGCCTTGTACTAGTCTCTTTGTCTTATCTTTTCCAATGTAAAAAAAAAATAAACCAAAACACACAACCCCAATTGCACCAGACAAAGTTTGTCAGATCGAAATCATCACATCTGATACTCTAAATAACAAAACACACAAAAATGGTACACCCAACAACATCCAATGTAAGCGAGGTTGAATCGGCATTTGACCCGTTTCACCATGCACATATCTCACACATTGACGATAAAATAGAAACAGACGAAAAAGATAGTTCGCTAGGATACACAAACAGCGCGATTGAGGAAAATGCATCGCCAATGGACGATTTTGGAAAACCAGCTGACACCAAGTGGAACAGACTTTTAACTTTTTTGGAAGTGAAACAAAACCATGTCGCAGGCCATAGCGGTGCAAGAAGCGAAGATGTCATGGAAAGTTTTCTTTTCAATGATGATTTGAAACCTGTTGAAGAAGCAAGAAGAGTTTGGGATTGGAAAAACTATGTGTTTTTTTGGATTTCAGGCTCTTTCAACGTTAATACTTGGCAAATCTCGGCAACCGGTTTGCAAATGGGTCTATCCTGGGGGTTATCCTGGGTCACCATTTGGATCGGTTATATCAGTGTTGCTGTTTTTGTTTGTTTGGGTTCGAGAATTGGTAATTTTTATCACATTTCTTTCCCAATTTCATCAAGAATTTCCTTTGGTATTTATTTTTCCCTTTGGGTTGTCCTTAACAGAGTGTTTATGGCTGTTATTTGGTTCTCCACCATGGTGTATATCATGGGTCAAACAATTCAGTTGATGTTGATCGCTATTTTTGGGACAGACTTGCCAGTTAGAATCAAAAACACCATTGGTGATACTCAACCAATCACAACATTTGAATTTATGTGTTTTATGATTGCATGGGGGGTCACATTGCCATTTATGTGGGTTCCAGTGCATAATTTGAAATACTTGTTTTTGGTCAAATCCGTTATTGTTCCTTTTGCGGCCTTTGGGTTCTTAATTTGGACATTGGTTAAATTTGATGGGAAAGTCGCTGTGGGGTCTTTGTCCAGTTTCCATCCAACAGGATCTTTACTAGGTTGGAATTTTATCAGATCGGTCATGTCTGCTATGGACAATTTCTCAACATTGATTTTAAATGCTCCGGATTTCTCAAGATTTGGTAAAACAGCAAAATCTTCAGTGTATTCTCAATTGTTCATTTTACCATTGATGTATGCTATCATTGCCATTATTGGGATCATCACCACTGCATCTGCATACACTGAATACCACGAAAACTACTGGTCCCCATTGGACGTGCTAACTAGATTTTTGGATCATCAAACTGCAGGTAACAAGGCGGGGGTATTTTTGATTGCTTTGGCTTTCTGTATTGCACAATTGGGTACAAACATCGCTTCCAACTCTATTTCTGCTGGTACCGACATGACTGCATTGTTGCCTAAATTCATCAACATCAGAAGAGGGTCCTACATTTGTGCTGTCATCTCATTGGCTATCTGTCCATGGAACTTGATGACATCGTCTTCGAGATTCACAACTGTTTTGGCTGCATACGCCACTTTCCTTTCCTCGATTGCAGGTGTTGTGAGTTCTGATTACTTTTTGGTGAGAAAGGGATATGTGAGATTATTGCACTGTTACACAAACAAACCAGGGTCTCTATACATGTATGGGAAATACGGGACGAACTGGAGAGCTGTTGTTGCTTACATTTTGGCCTTGGGGTTGAATTTCCCAGGGTTTATTGCAGAGGTTTCCACAGCTGAAGTCAAAGTCAACGAAAATGGTAGAAAGATCTTTTATTTGAATTACTATGTTGGTTATTTGGCTTCATTTTTGTTCTACTTTGTTTTGTGTTATTTCTGGCCAATCGAAGGTACAAGACCAAACACCAAAATTACTGATTTCAAAGCATTTAGAGAAGTTTGGGTTGAAGTGGAAAATTTTGATGAAAAGAGAAGAATCTTTTTGGAAACTGGTGAAGAAGGCGAATACGACGAGTACAATGACGAATACGTGTTTGATGAAAGCTCTGAAAATGACAATTCGTCCACCTCAGATGAAGTCAACCGTATCGAAAGCGAAGTTGTTGACTTGAAGGCTTGAGCGGTGGCTAATTGCCAATGAAATTCGGCATATGGTGTATCAATGTCCGCATTAAACATTTATGTAATTGATCACTTTGAATCTCTGATATTACCGTTATGAACAGGTTATATTTAGAAGACCTTTGTATTTTAGTTGATGTTCATTTTTATAGACTTTAATATTTTTTTTTGAGATAATGCATTAATAAAATGTCGTCATAATTGATCTTAGTTTTGTAGCAAGCGGTTAAACTCTGAATGCATAAACCTGTTTTGAAGAAGTAATGATCGACAGTTCTCTTCAAAGAGGTTGATGTTTGTCAAATGAGGATCAGCGTAAATGTTAAAAAATTAACAAATTTGGTTCCTTGGCCCAGTTGGTTAAGGCATCGTGCTAATAACGCGGGGATCAGCAGTTCGATCCTGCTAGGAACCATTTGTACCTTTGTTTTTTTTGATTCTCTGTTAAATTTTTATATTTATCTATGCTTCAAACAGTCTGACGCCTTTTTTTTTTTTTCTAAAATTATTGATTGTTTATCTTTTGATTGCTATTCCAGGATACCATGCGAGCCCAACTACAAACATAGCTAAACGATTTAGCTCACAGTTCACCGTTCAATAAACCATCACCAGTCAGAAACCAGAAACGATGTCCCAATACGAATCTTTCATTTACAACCAACAACCAGTGATACTGAATTCATCTCTATCGCAACTACGGTATCTAATTCTTTCTCAAGGACTACCCACGGGCAAGAATAACAACAGACTAAGGATTCATGTGTGGTCTGTTCTTTTGCAGTGCTCTATGGAGAATTGCACATCGCAGTACTTAGCTCTCTTGAGCAAGGGCGAGGATTTGCCACCGCTGATATACAACAAAATCAAGAATGACACTCCTCGTACACTGGTCAAAGACTCAACCTTCCAAAAAACTGTGTCTGAAGATGCTCTTCTGCGGGGACTGTGCTGTTTTGCATGGGAATCGATAGACATAGCTGCCACAGCTGCAGCAGCCGGTCTTGCTGAAGGAGATGAAGACACACACTTGTCCAGTTTTGCGAGCTCGAGCGGTATTCACGAGGACGAGAAAGAGGCATTGGCCGAGGAAAACGTTTACAAGATCAGTGAATACGTTCAAGGCATGAACGTTTTACTGGCACCACTGCTATTTGTTTGCGAGAGCAGTGAACCAATGGCGTTTAGATTTTTCACTAAAATATGCAGACGCTACATACCCACGTACCTCAACAAAAATTTGTCAGGCGTTTACAAAGGCGCACAATTACTTGAAATATGTTTGTCCATAATTGATCCAAAACTATCAAAGTTTCTTAGACAAGACCATCTTTTAACAGCAGAAATTTATGGCATACCTTCAATCATGACACTAAGCGCTTGCACCCCACCCCTTAATGAAGTGTTGAAATTGTGGGATTTTATGTTTGCATACGGGTTCCACATGAACATTTTGTTTATTGTAGCCCAGCTCGTGCTGATGCGCTCAGAGTTACTGAAAAGCCCTACACCTATGAACTTACTGAAGAACTTCCCACAATTCAACGCTGACGAAGTTATCAGACTAGGTGTCGGATTTATAGCAAAGTTGCCACATGAGGTTTACCAATCTTTGGTGGAACACTTATATAGGATTACATAGTGCAGAAGTTTCAATAGACTCAAATATTACAAGAAAATCCCATTGTCAAAATCAATTTGAGAATAAAACTGAACAAGTACTCTCCTGTTTTGAAATTTCCAGTCTTGCAGCTCCTTGAACACACTTAGACTTTTCTCTGTACTTGCAAACTTTATAAAAATTTTTCCTAGTCCACCATTCATAGTCATTTCCGTGTTGGTGTGAATGTAGTCTAGCGGAGGTCTAGGAATCTCGATGCCAACCATGCCTTCCAGAATACCGTTTTTTTGATTTTCAAACGATTTCAAAATTTTATCAAAAACCTCCTGCTTCTTTAGCTCAACGGGATCAATGCAGTTGTACAATGCCAAAACACAAGAGGGCGCCCTTGGAGTAGATTGCTTGTTTATCAAAGAGTTCATTGTTGTTGTTGGGTTGAAGAAATGTTCGTAATGGACAAATTCCAGCACGACTGAAAAAAATGGGCTGTTTTCGCTAAAGTTTATTTTTGTGCTATCGCTGCCTGTATCATCTCCGTTCATACTTGCAGTTGTTGAGCCCTTGACCGCCCAGTTTTTGATGCACTTTTCCAAATCTTTTGTGTATGAGTCAGGTTTGGAAACAATGTGAGGCGAAGACTTGGGTTTTAGCAAGGTGTGAGTAAGCAAAACCGCATCGCTCATGAACCTGTTTGAAAATTTGACGACAAAATTGCCTAGGTCATTTTGCTTTATAAATCCCACTTTCCACTGATCTGCAGGGGGAATTAAAGCCTTGACGTCATTGCCAACAAAAACACTCTCACAAAATTTTCCAAGGTATTCTTGTGGATCAAAATTGAAAACTAGCAATTTGTTGAGCTCAGTTTCATAAAATTTTGGAATGATTTCCGCTGTGACATCCTCGTTATTCACAATTTCTGCGTTCACGTTACTGCTGTTGAAGCCTTTTTGCATTTGTCTACCACGGTTGGTTTCCGAACTACCAGAATCTAGCGACATATTCTGTTTGTAGTTGAAGTAGGTATTTCTTCTGATGATCTCATCTGGCGAAGAAAAAACCTGCATTTCTTTCACTTGCTGCGCTGGAACTTTTTCAAACCCATCTGCAGGAACATCCCATTTAGTTATGTTTGCGATATCGTATTTTTTTCTCAACTCGTCTATGCTCTTTACCAGGTTCCAGTCAACGGCAGCTTCGGTATTTGAAGACGATGGCATACTCTGTGGAGTTTGGCTCGGATGTCTTTGATATTGAGAAGAACCTGAGAAACCTGAAATGACTTTTCCCCCATAATAATTTCTGGTCTGACCAATAAAGTTGTTTGTTCTTTTGGGTGCTGGTTTGGAAACATGTCCAGAATTTGCAAACGCTTCACGGTTACCTGCAGCTGGACCCTTGGGTAACTTGGGAAAATCATTATTGTCAGGTACTGCATGGGGTGTGTGCTGTCTAGCACCGTTGCTTTCAAAACGCTGTCCCGCAACCACACTACCTCTGATAACTTTCTCATGTGTTTTATCTCTTCCATCATGTGTTCTATGGTTGTATTTGTCTTGTCCTTGATAGTTGTTTTGATTGGTTGAGTGGTTTCTGCCGTACGCCCTGTCATTATTAGCTTCACCACGATACGAGCCGCTAGTTGTTCTTGTTTCCCTGTCGTTTTCATAATGGTCTCTTCTTTCGCTTACACGTTGACCTCTAAACGCTCTACTGCCAGATCTGTTTTGGTCAGTAGAAAGATTGTGATTATCTGGCCTGCGGTCACTACGCACACTTTGATCGCTCGTTCTCGAGCCGTTACCACGCGACTCAGACACGCTTCCGCCAGATCTGTTCGATTGCTGCACGTCTCCTCTTCTTGAGTTATCCTTAGCAGTGTTACTGGTGTTAGATGGAGCTTTGGCTCCTCCACCCATCGATGCCATGATTTGGGCACGCAAGTTTTCCAACGTATCCATATTTTGCTGTTTGAGGTTGGGGTTTCGGTTTTATATACTTGGTTTTTCCTTTAGAGTAGTCTTGATTACATGGGCAAGTATGAATGGTTTAAAGTATAGTTTTCCCTCCCTTTGGAGCTTCCAAAAAGAAACAAAAACCATTGCAACACCCACATGGAGGACAAACTAATTACATCACGTGGCTATCTTTTTTCGAGCTAAGTAGGTGATTTTTTGCAGTGTTTGCTCAGATTTTTTTTTTTGTGCGTTTTTGGGAACTGTTGATGTTACTTACGTGTCTGTTAGAAAATAACCACCCCATTTTTCACCAGTTGAGGCATTATCACTTGCATCACTTGCAATTTACTAGTATTTCAGTTACAGATTTAGTTACAGTTATTTCCCGTGTTGGTAGAGCAACACAAATTCAAATACGCTAACACACTCTCACAAAAGTCAAAAAGCACAGAAAGGCTCCAATACACACACACACACACACACACACACACATATATAGCCATACGAGAGTGCGCATCTAATACACATGTTACTCAAAAAACTCACCTTTTTTATAGCATTCATTATTCCCTTTGTTGTTGGCTCTTTGTTGGGAATTGACTACGGAAGCGGGTTTTCTAAAGCAGTGGTAATCGGGCCCCACTCGCCCTTGGAGATTGTTTTAACAGATGATACTAAAAGAAAGCAGGTTTCAGGCGTGGGTCTTAAACCACTAAACCCAAAGAATGACCCCCTTGACGTTGAAAGAATATACGGGTCTGGAACACAGTCATTTTTTACTAGATTTCCATCTTTTTCTGCATTGCATTTGAAGTCGTTGTTGGGAAAGACTGAGGCTCCAAAATATTTTGAGCAGTTGCATCCGGGATTGAAGATAGTTGGCGATCGCAAAGGAAAAACTGAAGGATTGCAAGTAGAAGTGGGCAAAAAAATATACCCAGTTGAGGAGCTAGTGGCAATGGACTTTAACAAAATCATATCGAATGCCGAGTCTTTGATTCGTTCGAAATCGTCGACAGACTACTTCACCAATATGGGAGTTTGCGTACCAGCTTGGTATTCACAAGATCAAAGAGAGTCTTTGATGGATGTTGTTTCTTTGTCAAAGCTTCCAAATCTAGCAGGGCTGGTTGACGATGGTGTTGCTGTTGGAATCAACTATGCTATTAGAAGAAAGCAAGAGATTTCCAACACGTCTGTCGAGTATTTTTTGATTTACGATGTGGGGCAAGAGTCCACCAAAGCTACTTTACTTGGTATTTCCAACGCTGACAACGAGATCTTGAACATTGAAATGAGCGGGTACGGCTACCAGGCTGAGGTAGGAGGGGATGCTTTGACTGCCGGATTGACTGATTTGATTGTGGATAAGTTTTTGGAAAAGTATGGGAAATCCATAACTATGAAAAACTTGCAAAAACATCACAAAGCCATGGCAAAAATCATCCAGGCTGCTGAAAAGGCCAAATTGGTTCTTTCTGCAAACAACGAGGCTACAATCAGCATTGAGAGCTTGTATAACGATGACATTGATTTCAGAACCAAAATTTCTAGATCTGATTTTGAGAGTTTAGTGCTTGCAAAGCACAAAGCTGCGTTTGTGCAGCCTGTTGTGGACGCATTGAATACGTCGACTTTGTTTGTTGGTCAGCCACTTACCTTGCAAAATTTGAGTTCCATCATTTTGACCGGAGGTTCTTCAAGAGTACCATTTGTTCAACAAACTTTGCTTGACTATTTGGGAGAGTCTTATTCTGGCTTGTTATCTAAAAGTGTGAATGCCGATGAAGCTGCTGTCAACGGTTTGGGAATCAGATCTATTCAACTATCCAACTCTTTCAACTTCAAACAAAAAATAAATGTTGTTGACCGTAGCGTGTTTGATTACAATATTGTTTTGAACGCAGATAAATCAAGTGATGATGATGATGAACTACACACTGTTTTCCCAGTTGGAAGCAACTTTTCTAGTGTAACCACCATTTCGGTTCCTGTTGACAAAAACGTTATTGGATCGAATGACTTGTACTTGAAACTTTTGGAGAATAGTGTTGAACAATCTGTTTACAAGATCAAACTTTCCCAATCTTCATTGAGCAACAAATTCAATGTCTCTTCATGTGACCAAGCTGCATTGAACGTGACAATGAGATTGAATGAAAACAGGATTTTTGAACTGTTAAAAACCGAATTGGTGTGCGCAAATGCTGAAAATTTATCATTAGATACAAAATCTTCCAACTCTTCCCTTCCTTTGGCCAAGGGGGTTTCTACATTTGTCAGTTTCAGTCACTTTAAAAATTCAAACAAACAGCCTTTTACAAATGCAGAGATTAGGAAAATAAAAAAAGAACTTCAAGAGTTTAATGATAGAGACACACATCGCGAACTTGTGTCGAAACACTTGAACAACTTGGAAGCCTCTATTTATGAATTGAGATCCATTTTGGAAGAACATGAAACAGATGATTTGCTACCTGATAACTATGTCGATAGCGCTAATCAAGACGTGTCCGACTTTTTAGAGTGGTTAGATTTTGAGATAGACCCTTCCACCTCTATTGAGGACATTGAGCACAAACTCACAATCATCGTTTCCCATAAGAAGAACATAGAACTATACCTGCAGTCAATAAATGATCCTTTGGATTACGCTCAGTTTCAAGGAATTTTAGCAAACTGCACTTCTTACATTGATGTTATGAGCAAGACTATTGCAAACCAAACGGAAGAAGTCAACGACAAAATCGAGCCTTTTGAGCAGTACAATTTGAGCGCTGTTGATCTATATTACAACCCAGATCTAAAGATGTTCAAAGTTCCTGCAGCGCTCTTGGAAAAGGCTCAACTGTTCAATCAGACCTTTGGCTTCATACGTGACGAACTGATCGTCAGGATCGAAGAATTGCTTGTTGCTGATGGAGCTTTACTTGCTGAAAAATCGAGAATGGAGCTTTTTGAAATCAAAAACGAGTATTCTCAGATTGCGGAATTTGTTCCTTACCTACTGGAAAGCGCAAAAGAATTACACGCTTCTAAGATTAGATACATGAACTCTTTGTACTCCAGACGTTTTAAACAAAGTTTAAGAGAAGAAGAGAAGAAAAAGCTAGAAAAGGTTAAACACTTGAGCTTGAGAAAAAATGGTACGCTTTTGGAAGACATCATTGGGGCTAAAACTAGCTCTTCCCTAGATGAAAGTGCAGACTTTGTAACATTGACCGACTTGCCAAAGGATTCAAGCAGTAAAACTGCTGCTACTCCAACTGCCGATTCATCTTCCATTCCAGAGCACGACGAATTGTAGTTGGACAACAAACAGTTTGTTATATGGTATAGCGTGATAAATGTAAATATACATTACAACTTACACAGTCTACCGCGCTATACACCCTGTCTAAGTGTATGAATTGCACACGCCAATATATACACATATACACCAAGTTAAATCTTTCGTTCATAACTCGTTAATAGAAAAAGGTTCATAAGCATAACCTTCACCTTCAAAAAATTTGGACATCGCTTCGACCCAGTGCAATCTCAAAGCATGCAACATTGCAGAGGTCCCTTCCATCAAAACCAAAATACAAACAGTCAAAACAAACCAAAGACCAAACAACAGCACAACTTTCAACACAGAAAGGAAGGAGCCTGGATTTGCAGATGAAAAGGAATTTTGGATGGTCATTGTCCAAAGAACAGTAGATAATTGTGCATGTGCTAAAGACAATGCCCACAATCTAAGATAGGAAGCCGTGTGGGAAATACAGTTTAAGCAGAACTCAATGGTGTGAATAACTTGATGAATCATGATGTCGCCAAAATTGAATTCCTCAGGGTGTTCATAATCAGTGACTCTCATTTCTTCGCCAGCAAGTTCATCACTTTCAAGTAGTCTGTTCTCCAAAAATTCATGTTCAGTTGAGTTGAAACCTCTGTTTTGTGCGTTGGCGTTTTCTTTTCTCAATTTTAGCGGCTTGTACAATAATAGCCAAGGAACACAAACCAAGGCTGCCAACAAAAGCACAATCTGGACAAACGGCTGTCCTGGGTATAATGGCACATCGATGTTTCCTGGACTCAAAAACATGTTGATTAGCATGTTTAGCAAACCAGGTGCTTCTTTGCTGTCTTTGATCCAATCTTTACCCCATTTGTAGACAATACAAATGCTCAAATAGCCGAAAATAGATTGCATAAAAAGCAAACCTGGAATAAAGTTACCGATTATGTCCACTTTTGAATTTTTGAATTTATAGTTCACGTACGAAAACATGTAAGAGTAAGTCATGTGAATAAAACCCATCAAAATAGACAACTTCATCTTGTAAGAATTGCTAAACAACAAACCGTTTTCTGCACCGTGCCATCCAAAATCCAAACCAAAGGGATACACTTTGCCTTGAACCTTTGTGGCTTCAATAGTTTCACCAATTTTGAAATCCTTGGGCCACTCCCATCCAGATCTACCAAAAAGGGTCATTGATTTTGAAAAGATATCGTTGTACAACAATCCAATATACATGGAAAAAAGTCCCATCAACAAAATCACATATCTTCCTCCAAAAACCATGTCAAAGATTTCATTTTGCTGGCCTTTTATTTTATCGCTTCTCTGTTTTTTCGTGAATTGGGTTTCGTTTATAATAAGATAAAGACCGCAAAGCATAACAATGATTCCGTGGCCTAAATCACCAAACATGATGGAAAACATAAACGGGAAAGTGACAATAGTTGCTAGTCCCGGATTGATTTCTTTGTAGGAAGCCACACCATAAGCATCAACAATACTTTGGAATGCGCTGGTAAATTTATTTGTTTCAAAAAAAGTTGGTGGTGTTTTGTTTGTGTCTATCAGCGAAACAACCGGCTGAACCATGTCTGGATAATTTAAGTGTGTGAAATCTTTCAATTTGTTGGTGAATCTGTCAAGTCTCTTTGTTGGAATCCAGCCTTCCAATATCAACCCTGCGCCGTCATGGTGTTCCTTTTTGAACAAATTCATTGTGGAGTACACCATTTTTTCCTTCGAAACAAGTCTTGTCCATTTAAGCAACTGGTCTTGGACTACCACAAGTTCTGTCAATAAAGCCTGCTCTGTTGCATCCAAAATCTGCTGAACTTGCTCAATTTGCATGTTCAAAGTGGAAGAAGTTGCTCCATCTGGTAGATCGTAAACGGTCCCGTTCAAAGAGTCAATAATTTTTGTGATTCTTTCCATCAAAAGTTCACCATGAGAAAACACAACAAAACAATCCTTCTCCACTTCACCTTCTGGGTTATCTGTATTAGGGTTGAATTGAGATTTCTGCACAAAAGAAGCACTCGTGCTGTTAAGATCGTGCACTTTGTTATTGATTGTTGGGTCAATAGGAATATTGTGGAAAAACATGTTACCTCTGGATGTTCTCCACAAAAGTTTTCTCAATGGCTCTATTTTAGTTCTTTCAATGCTCCCAATTTTCAAAGACCCGTAGTGGCTCAAAATATTTTCAGACATAAAAGCATTGCTATGAGCAGATTGTGGGTCGTGGTTCACAAAATCGTGTTCACTATCGATATCAAAATCGTCATCAGAAATATCAAAGTTTTCGTTACGCAAATCACGGATACTCTCAACTTCTAAATCAAGGTCGTTTGGATTGTTGAAATTCTGTGGCAATCCTGCAGACGCTTCGGAAACGATAACCCCGGGGTTGAACTTCAAAAACTTGCTGCTTTCATAAACCACTGATCTGTGTTCCAATAAACGCTTTGTTTTTTTTATCATTTCTAAATAAGAGTCATTCAAACTTCTAAGCCTTGACGAAAACTGAGAAATGTCCTCGCAGCAATTGTGAATTTCTTCACTGTTTGGCACACGAAAGTTTTGCAAAAAAGTTCTGTGAACAGAAGTGGTTGGGTGACTGTCCTCTTGCTCGTTGGTGTCAGAGTTGGAAAACGAGTCTGCATCAAGCAGTTGCCCTTGACTATTCAACCTTTCATCTTCAAAATTGTTTCCATCATCATCAAATAATAATTCTGGTGGTGGCAAATATTTGATAGTCTGGTCAAAATGTAGCTGGACGATTTCGCTCATGTATTGCAAGTGGCTTTCCACTTCGGTCAATTTTTTGATTTGGTTTATGTAGCTTCTCTGAAACTTTGAAACGTTTTCGTTCAAATCCTTGACCATCAAGCAGTTCAATTCCCCGACTAAATATGTAAGCTCCCTGCTGATTTCCAACGGAAAGTAGATCTCCACATAAGACATCGTGGCTGACCTAAATACAGCTTCCTCATTGTGAATGAGATATGACGAGCTTTGGGTTGAATGTAGTCCTCTCATTTTGTCGTAAGATCTATGCTCTGTGCTGTTACTGCAATTGGAAATTCGGTTGTGGGTGACTTTTTGGTGTTTTTGATCAACGTTTTTCACTATGTGTTTTATTCAAGTTTTGCACCGTTTTTTATGGTAAAATGCAATTATGCAAAAGTCAATTGGGGATTGCTATCTTTTTTTGGTGATTACTTTTTTAGATGCACCAAGAAAATTCAAGTTGAGGCGAGTTTACAAAAATAACGCAAGGAAAGGATACCATTGAACACTTGAACAACATGAATAGTGTTTACTTTATCGTATCTAAAGTTTCAGCCACGTAACCTTCGGCAAGGCTGTCTGCACGGATATCGTCACCTGTGAAAACCGTCTCACTTAGAGGTGCTAAATATCAAGTCTTTTTTTTTTTTTTGTTTTTTTTTTTTGCGCAAAAATGGGGTTAAGCACCGGGTAGCATACTACACGACAACACACGTGCCAAATGCTTAACACGGTTGGGGTCTCTTAATTCTGATTGGAGCTTCGCCCTTTTAATGGAATCTATAAACATTACTAGATAATGCACTCAGTCTACAACCTACAGGAAGTACAACTCAAGCAGGCGGCTCAAACCAAGCACTTGGAGAGAAATAAAATAACAAGACATTATAAAGCTTCCAATCAATTTTACGACTGAAAATCTATTTTTCCCTCAGCCAGTTATTATTGCAGATCAGGCAATGCAGTCAGCTCATCAAAGTGAAAGCAGCCTGCAAGAGACTTCTCTTGAAAGAACTAGACCCAATCTAAGTGTGGGAACACAACTTGCAGCACAAACATTTGAGAAGCACAAGTATGATAAGGAGAATGATTTGAAGGCAAGCGAGGAACAGCAGCGTTATACCAATGCATCAGATCAGCGTCCGACGATCGACACGGCTCCAGTTGCTCAGGACCGCAGTGATAGCATCTATGACATTTTACCAACACCGCTAACTCCCTATCGTGCAGACCAAAGCGAGAGAATACTTGGCACAAGCGACAAAATTTTTATCCCCAAACGAACAGCACATTCCAAATCTGATAGCGGGTCCTTGTTGTCAGGTTTTGGGAAAGTATCGCCGTTGAAAGAAAATGCAAACACAAGTAACAGCCCTGTTATGCTGCCAAAAAGACGCATTGCAGGAAGCTCCACAACGAGTTTGCTTTCTAAAGGCCAACCAGAGCACAAGTTTTCTGATAGGCGTAACTTTTCATTTGAAAGCAATCAAGGGCGCAGCGATAACAGTGAGTACGAAGATGAGTGTCACGATAGTATCAGTGAGATTCAGCAGACTTCTTTTACTGGCATATCTGGAACCACCACAAACCCATTTTTAAACAGTAAAAGGAATGTTTCCGTTCTAGACAACACTGCACTCAACACGAGTCAAAACAATGCACAGGTTTTGTGCAAGATTGTTGATCATCCAACTATTATGCCAAACGTTGTCGGGAATAAGCAAAACAGTGTTACTGAGCTTTATCAAACAAACAGAGTGGTTTCCAATTTGGAAAGGCCAGAAAGCTTTATTTCAACAAGTCCTAGAAAAAGAAATATATCGCTGCCCCTGGGTACACCAGCGGAGAGCCCCACAGATACTACAGTTCCTCATGGTGATTTGAACACTACAGTAAGACCAAGCAAGATATATGACACCGATTTGGAAGACGGGTTTTTCACACTTGATGTTGTGAATGTTTGGGAGCTAACCCCACAAAAGGACGTTTCAGGTAAGATTGGGAAAAGAAGAAAATACAAGAAAGTGCGCAAATTGGGTTCTGGTAATTTCAGCGAGGTTTTTCTATACGTCAAAGAAAACGGTTCGAATATGACCAACAATGAAGTCGCATGCAAGCATATCAAGTATCCAGCAGCACTCCGTTCTTTTGCAAAAGACTCTGCCAATTACAAAGAGACATTATCTAAGTTAGAAAGCTCATTGACGAGGGAACTATATGTTTTAAACAAATTTAAACACCAACATCCAAACATAATATCCTTATTGGGTATCAACAATATGGATTTTTTAGCAAACCCTAGACCGTTGACTGCTTTCAAATCTGATGAATCCCAGGAATGCCCAAAAATTAATGATCTTCCAGAATGCTATATTTTCACAGATTACTGTAGTGGAGGAGATCTCTTGAAGTTTGCAAAAGAAAATACACTGTCCATCAACATGATTCAAGCCGTATTCAAGCAAATAGTTCACGGAGTCCAATTTCTACACGACAATTTGATCATTCACAGAGACCTCAAATTGGAAAACGTTTTGTTGACCTGCAAATACGAAGAACTTGCCCAACTTATGTCGGTAGCAAAGACAGAAGCTCTTCCAAAAGATCTGATCAAAATTGCTGATTTTGGTCTATGCAAAGAAATACGGCCTGATGAGCTATGCACCACGAGATGCGGTTCGGAAGACTATGTGGCACCGGAAATCCTAATGGGCTTGGAATACGACGGGAGACTTACGGATTGCTGGGCCTTGGGGGTCATTTTGTATGCTTTACTAGAAGATTTTTTGCCTTTTGATTTGCCCGCGAGAAGTAACGGTTCAGCCTTGACCAAACAGTCGGCCATAAAAAGAAACAGACCTGCTAGTTATAGGATTGTTAGATGTGATTGGAAGTGGTTAAAACTACGTGATTGCGGAGAGAATGACGGTGCTAATGATGCTGATCTGCTGCAATCCCAAGCAAAAGAAGTCGTGAAGCACTGTTTGATAAGAAGAACCAACAGATGGAATATCCACACTATAGCACAAAGCGATTTTTTGCACTGAATATATCTGTATACCGTGTGTATCTGTATCTATAAGTACTCATTATTTGGACTTCTGTAATCAAAAGTTTCGTGTGTTGTGTCCAAATAGCGCGCTCATCTTAATTGTTAGGTTTGTCGTGTTAGGCCTCAATGCCAGTGTAATGCGAACGAGGCCGAATGTGTGTTTCTAGGGAGGTTTCGGTTTTTTTGTTGTTTTTCTGTGTTAAATTGTTGTTGAACGTTTTCGCATTTTTCCTCATCAGAATTGTCAAGGTTGCACCTGCAAAAAAAAAAAAAAAAGAGTGGTTAACTCTTGAACAGTCTTTGTCTAAGAAGCATCAACTGAAAACCGAAAACACGCAATGCCAATCACTGAAACAGACACTACTGTGGTATTGACCCACCCAGAAAACCAAAAATCAACGGTCACCATTTTGAAATACGGGGCCACCGTGTACTCCTGGAAGCTTGATGGAAAAGAGCAATTGTGGCTATCCTCTGCTGCCAAGCTTGACGGGTCTAAGCCTGTAAGAGGTGGGATCCCACTAGTCTTTCCGGTTTTCGGGAAATGCACCGACTCTGTCAATCATCCTGAATTGAGTCAGTTGCCACAACACGGTTTGGCCAGAAACTCCACATGGGAATTTTTGGGCCAAACGACGGAATCACCATTAACGGTTCAGTTCGGCTTGTACCCAGAGATTGCCAATTCAGAGCTGACCAAGATCTGGAATTACGACTTTGAGTTGATTTTGTCTGTGGAATTGGGTGTCGACTACTTGAAAACGGCCATTGAAGTCACCAACCCACTGAAAGCCACGAGAGAGTTATCGTTCAACTGGTTGTTCCACACATATTTGCACGTCGAAGATGTCGAAGACACGATGGTTGCCAACTTGGCCGGCTCCAACACGTATGACCAGTTGTTGCAAGAGTCCTACACCGAGGTTCAGCCAGTCATTGGGTTCCACGAAGAGTTGGACAGAATTTACAGAAACGTCAATCCGGAAAGAGTGATCCAAGTGGTTGACAAAGGTCATCCTTTGCATTCGGTGAAAAGATCCAACTTACCAGACGCTGTTGTTTGGAACCCATGGATTGAAAAGTCCAAAGGAATGGGTGATTTTGAGCCAAAGGATGGGTACTTGAAGATGGTTTGTGTTGAACCAGGCCATGTTCACGATTTTGTTACTTTGAAACCTGGTGCCAAATGGGAAGCGTTCCAATTGTTGTACAAAGATGAACTTAACTACCAAGCTTTGTGAACGGATATTCAAATTTAGTCATTATTTTTTTTTTCTTATTTATATATATATATAATACGATATATGTGATGTAGTGATTCCTATGATTTTAACGTGCATTTCTTGGCTTTAACCTTTCATCAGGATATCCAATCCCACAGCATGGTATCGCACGTGCCATCTTGTTCTCGATTGGCTCAACTTTTTTTTTATTTTTTTTTTTTATTTAAAAATAGCTGTGCCACAGCCGCGCCCCCTTTAAACCTGAATGCAGCTATGACTCTTCTCAACAGTCGGTGTTAAATATGCTTTGCTAACCTATTTTTACCTCATAGGTGGTTCAATCGTAAACATGCTCAATTCCTGAATATTTACAACTCACTAGGAGAACCAAAAAAAATTTAAACTCATCACGAAAAACAAAATGTCAGCGCAATCGACCACTGACGCAATCTTACAATTGAAGAAAACTTTGGAGCAGCTAGCCTTGAGCCAACAAACGTTGAGTAATACCAATGCCAGCACTAGTACCGGTCATGTCACCAGTCCTGAACCAGTCCAGTACAGCAAAGAACATTTGTATGCTTACAGCGAAAAGTACCTAGACTTCACGTACTCCTGTCCCACTATTTACCATGTTGTTTCGAGTATGTCTAAATTTCTAACTGAAAAGGGCTTTGTTTACATCAGCGAAAAAGATTTGGGCGTTTGGGAAAAATTGGAAATTCCAGGGAAATACTACACCTACAGAAACGGTACAAACTTGTGTGCTTTCACTATTGGAAAAGACTGGAAGCCAGAGTATGGGGTTGGTGTTATTGGTTCTCACATTGATGCCTTGCATGCCAAGTTGAAACCTGCTTCAATCAAATCGAGGGTTGGCGGGTTTGAGTTGCTTGGTGTTGCTCCATACGGAGGCACTTTGAACGAGCTTTGGGTCGATAGGGATTTGGGGATTGGTGGGAGAGTTATTGTTGAGGAAGGTGAGGGAAAAGACCAAAAATTTGTTTCCAAATTAATTGACTCTACTCCCCATCCAATTGCAAGAATCCCATCTTTGGCTCCACATTTTGGTGAGGCTGCCAACATGCCATACGACAAAGAAGACCAAGCTGTTCCAGTTATTGGGTATTTCAGTGCAGACGATGAAAACGAGCCAACTGACAAGCCTACTGATGATGAAAAAAATTCTCCTCTTTTCGGGAAGCATTCTATCCATGTTTTGAGATACGTGGCACAATTAGCCGGCGTTAAAGTTTCGCAGTTGAAGCAATTGGATTTGGAGTTGTTTGATGTTCAAAAGGGTGTTTTTGCTGGTATCAAAAACGACTTTATCATTGGTCCAAGATCCGATGACAGATTGTGCTCCTTTAGTGCTTTGACTTCTTTGATTGAGTATGCAGATGCTACTGATTTAAGCAAAGATTCCAAGTTGAACGTTGTTTGTTTGTATGACAACGAAGAGATTGGTTCCTTATCAAGACAAGGTGCCAAGGGGGGTTTGATGGAGTCTACTGTTTCCAAGATCATTTCCTCGAAATTTGTTAAAGACTCTGATGCTACTTCAACTATTAAAGTTTGTTTTTCCAATTCTTTTATTATTTCTGCCGATGTGATCCATATGGACAACCCAAATTTCACCACAGTTTACTTGGATAACCACAAACCTAAACCGAATGTTGGGTTGACCATTTCTTTGGATTCCAACGGCCATATGGCCACCGACGTGGTTGGCACATCGGTTGTTGAAGAAATTGGAAGAATCAATGGCGACAAATTGCAATATTTCCAAATCAAAAACAACTCCAGATCAGGTGGCACCATTGGTCCATCAATTGCTTCACAAACAGGAGCTAGAACAATTGACATGGGTATTGCGCAATGGTCCATGCACAGCATCAGATCTTCCACGGGGTCCAAAGACGTTGGGTTGGCCATCAAATTCTTCAAAGGCTATTTTGAAAGCTGGAGATCTGTTTACAACAAGTTTGGCGATTTATAAGTTTGTGATTGATACAAAAGGGATATTGTGTGATAAATTCTTTTTTTTTTTATAGTACTTTAAGCCTTTCAGCATCATCTTCTTATCTCCCATTTACAAGTTTCTTGTTGGCCTTTTTTGGACTTGAGAACAGCATGCCAATACTGCAAAAGTTTAATTTAAAGTATACACACGTGACCAAAATATGCTAAAAATAGCCTTTTTTTACAATTGTTTACCAAAAAGGCCTAAATAGGGAAATAAATTGATTGAGAGCGTTTAGTGGAAAAAAAAAAAAAAAATAAAAAAAAAAAAAAGAAAACAGAAAACAGCAAAAACGAAAACAACAAGAATTTCTCCAACACACATTTCTCACTCTCCGCTAGCAAAGGGTCTTTTTTGTGCAAGTATCTTCTTACTTGTTCGCAAGATGTGTACATGTTACGTGTCAAGACTTTCTAGATATCTGGAAGGGTGATCATTTTTTATCTCTCGAAAGACTTGACACGATACAACAACTTTTTAGTGAAGTGGATGCTAGCTTCTCTCTATCGATCCGTATGCAGGGAGTAGTTTCAAAAGTGGTGACGTAGCAATAACTTGTTTGTCAATTATAATACCACTCCTTTGCATGATACTATACAGTTGAGTAATTTGTTGATGCATGTGTTGTAGGGATGCCATTTCTTGATAAACGTTTACCGTTGCTTTCATCCTTAAACATCTCATCGTATCTTATAAAAGTACCCCAAAGGTGCACCAAAAACAAAGTGAGTCAAGAAAACAACTTACATCGTTCAGTTTTTTGTTTTTTTTTTTTTTTTTGGAGTTTACCACATTTAATTGATTAGCTCACAGCAAGAATAGAGCTATATATAAAGAAAAGGTCATACACCATACCAGTCATTCAAAGCGGTAAAGCAAGGCAAAACAAAAAAAAAAAAAAAAGAATAAATTAAAAGAGAAAAAAGATAAGAAGCAATGTGTGGTATTTTCGGTTATTGTAATTACATGGTTGAGAAAACCAGAGGCGAAGTCATGGACACTTTGGTTGAAGGTTTATCAAGGTTGGAATACAGAGGGTACGATTCCACGGGGATTGCTGTTGATGGCGATGAAGCTGAGGAAACTTTGATCATCAAGCAAATTGGGAAAGTCTCTGCCTTGAAAGAAGAAATCAAAAGAGTTAACCCAGATAGATCCACTCCTTTGGTCAATCATGCTGGTATTGCCCACACGAGATGGGCAACCCACGGGCCTCCATCCCAAATCAACTGTCATCCTCAAAGATCGGATCCTCACAACGAGTTTGTTATTGTGCACAACGGGATCATCACCAATTTCAGAGAGTTGAAAACTTTGTTGCTGAACAAAGGCCACATTTTTGAAAGTGACACAGATACCGAGTGCATTGCCAAGTTGTTCAAACATTTGTATGACACAAACCTGAAAATGGGGTTTGAATTAGACTTTAACGAATTGACCAAACAGGTTTTGTCTGAATTGGAAGGTTCTTATGGGTTGTTGTGTAGATCTTCGCACTACCCGGGAGAAGTCATTGCCACAAGAAACGGGTCCCCATTGTTGATTGGGGTCAAATCCAAGAAAAGTTTGAAAGTTGACTTTGTTGACGTTGAGTTCCCAGGAAATGACGCGAAACCTGAATCTGTTTTGAAGTCTGCATCATCATCTTCTTCTCAAATCCACGGTTCCAGTTCGTCTTTGTCTTTGAACCAAAGAGCTGCTGCTATTGCTGAAGACAGAATTCTGTTTTCCCCATTGGTCAACAACGAGACTGCTTTGAGATACTCTCAATCGAGAGCATTTTTGAGTGAGGATGGGATTCCAATGCCAATTGAGTTTTTCATTTCTAGTGATGCCTCTTCGGTTGTCAAACATACTAAAAAAGTTTTGTTTTTGGAAGACAATGACATTGCCCACATCTATGATGGGGAATTGCACATCCATAGATTGAAAAAACAACAAGACGGTGAAACAACAACAAGACCTATCCAAACTTTGGAAATGGAATTGGCTCAGATTATGAAGGGTCCATACAACCATTTTATGCAAAAGGAAATTTTCGAACAACCTGAATCCACTTTCAATACTATGAGAGGGAGACTTGATTTTGAAAACAACACTGTCAGATTGGGTGGTTTGCAAAACTGGTTGCCAACGATCAGAAGAGCAAGAAGATTGATCATGGTGGCTTGCGGGACGTCTTACCACTCATGTTTGGCCACCAGAGCCATGTTTGAAGAGTTGAGCGAGATCCCAGTGTGCATAGAGTTGGCTTCTGATTTTTTGGACAGAAAGACACCGATTTTCAGAGACGATGTGTGTATTTTCGTTTCGCAATCTGGTGAAACTGCAGACACGATGCTGGCTTTGAAATACTGTTTGGATAGAGGTGCTTTGACCATTGGGATTGTCAATACTGTTGGTTCGTCTATTTCCAGATCCACCCATTGCGGTGTTCATATTAACGCTGGTCCTGAGATTGGGGTTGCATCCACAAAGGCTTACACATCTCAGTACATCACATTGGTGATGGTGGCTTTGTCGCTTTCCGATGACAGAGTGTCTGTTGTTGATAGAAGAACAGAAATCATTCAAGGATTAAGAAAAATTCCAAATCAAATTAAAAAAGTTTTACAAATGGAAAACCAAATCAAAGCTTTGTGTGACAAAGACTTGAAAGACCAAAAATCACTGTTGCTTTTGGGGAGAGGGTACCAGTACGCTGCAGCTTTGGAAGGTGCGTTGAAAATCAAAGAAATTTCCTACATGCACAGTGAGGGTGTTTTGGCGGGTGAATTGAAACACGGTGTGTTGGCATTGGTTGACGAAGATTTGCCAATTATTGCCTTTGGGACTAGAGACTCTTTGTTTCCAAAGGTTGTTTCTTCGATTGAGCAAGTCACTGCCAGAAAGGGGAAGCCGATCATTATTTGTAATGAAAACGACGAAGTGTGGGCAAACAAAAAGAAAGACATTCAAGGCTTGGTTCTATTGGAAGTTCCTCAAACGGTTGACTGTCTACAGGGTTTGTTGAACATTGTTCCATTGCAATTGATGTCCTACTGGTTGGCTGTCAACAAGGGATACGACGTTGATTTCCCAAGAAACTTGGCAAAATCGGTTACAGTTGAATGAATGAATGGGATTTTTTGTTGCCAAGTTTTCCCATTACAACGTTCGTCTTTGCTTTTCTAGATTGCGATGAACGGTTGTTGTTTGTTTTTGATATTTCTTACAGGTGAAGAATGCTGTTGCATGCTTTTTCTTGCCTAGGTAATAGAAAGTTGTTTGAATAGTTTGATCTAATTATATATTTACATACATTGGTTTTGAGTATAGAATTTTTTTTTTTTTTTTTGTTTTCTGTGTTTATTTTGATTATAATACCAATATTGCAGAAACTTTTGAGCAAAAGTGTCTCTTGAGTGTGCTACATTACGTTCAACTTTTTGACCTTGATACGAACGGCTTGTTTGAAAGACAAAGTTGATCAGATCATCTTGACTCGTAGTTATAAATAGATCATCTTGAATTCCCGTTATAAACAGATCATTTTGTGAATTGACTAAACCTCTTGCGCTTTTATCCCAACACGTGCTTTCTTCTCAGCAAGAACGGTACCTGATTTATGACATCCTAATTAGGAAACATAACAAAATAAAGAACACACAACACAAAATAAAAAAAAATTGACAAAAAAAATTGACAAAAAAGGTAAAATTGCAGGCCGAGAAAAAAAACACAACCTTTCAGCGAAAGTTTCTGCTTCCGGGAAAACTTTGGGTTTCATTGAGGAAGAAGAAGAAAAAAAAACAAAAAACCATAAGCAGAAATCCATAGTTTGCTGAGCAGTTCCCGTGGACATTTGTAGACAATGCATAATGGAAAAACAAAAAAACAAA
>ERZ794936.292-NODE-292-length-26892-cov-31.608526_pt1 | contig 26892 bp, 15 predicted proteins | sample MGYA00511083_ERZ794936 | MGnify/ENA primary metagenome ERZ794936 (study PRJEB30137, sample SAMN04331409) | food metagenome | isolation source: Y2 must sample point D1 replicate A | place: Australia: South Australia | collected 2014 ... | reverse complement strand
AAGATGGGGCTGCGGCTACGTCTACTATTTACTATGTTTCGACACCGATCATTTCGGAGTCCAGCACTGTGACGACTGGCTACAATGAGTCCACCGTTTCGACGTTCTCCACTGGTGTTGTCACGACGACTGGGGCTGACGGAAAGCAAACGGAGACGAGTGTTTACTATGTCGGAACGCCGACTGTGGCTGGTTCGACCACGGTGTTCACTCCGTACACGGGGAACAGCTCTGTGACATACTCGACCAGTGTTTTTGCCACCACTGGCCAAGATGGGGCTGCGGCTACGTCTACTATTTACTATGTTTCGACACCGATCATTTCTGTGAGTGTTGTGATAAATAATCCTTATCCTGGCAGCCTTACATCAACATATTTTACTACGATGTTCAGCGTTACAGGGGATAACGGCAAGCAAACTGCGTCAACAATATATTATGTTCATACACCTCAGAACTCAACTACGTCCGATCCTTCAACTATATTTTCTAGTACTGTTGGAAACAACTCAACTTCTAGTGCTGTTGGAAACAACTCAACTTCTAGCTTTTTTCAATCGAGCAGCAGCTTCGCTTTTTCATACACGGGTTCTGGCTACTCAAATCCTGGCTACTTCAATACCAGCACTTCTCTCAAAACAACGGTCAGTTCTAATATTGCTTCTTCGTTTAATTCAGAAAAGACTACAAAAGACTTGACGTCATCTATAGTGAATCAAACACCATCCTCAACTTTATCATCGACCCAAGCTTTTTCTACAAGCCAATACTATTCTAGTCAATTGGAAGGAAAGACTTTGCCAAGTGAAGACTTGACTTCAGTGAACACAAAAACAAGTCAGTTACAGATATCATCATCGAGTTTAAAATCTTCAACTAGTGCACCGCTTTCAATGAACTTCGCCAGCTCTTCAAGTGAAACTAATACACCTGTTACAAGCCAGTCAAGCATTGGTACTAATAGCTTGTCTAATTTGAATACTCTTACTTTTACTGCTTCCACCGACTTTTCAAGCAGAATGGAATCTTTATCGAGTGCACATTCAACACTTGCGTCTTTATCACACGCAAATTTCAGTGATAACTCAAGTGTGGATGAAAACACTAATTTATTTACTGGCACGCCGTTAATGTCCAATTCCGGGGTTTATTCTCAAACTACATTCCCAATATCAGCACCATCCAGCAGTCCATCAATTGCATCTGCTTCCAGTACTTTTTCTTTCCCTGAAACCGACAACAGGGTTACCACTGCTAGCAATCGTGATGGGTATGCTGCTTCGGGAGATAATTTGAAAACAAGCACTATTGCCACAAATGAAGGTATTGATAGCAGTAGTAGCAACAGAACATTTGTTACTATTTCTCCTCTTACAAAACCATCAAGTGAAGCCTTCCGGGTTTCTTCTGTTACTCAAAGCTCCAATGAGAACTACAGTGGAACTTTAACTACATTGGCGAACTCAGCGTCAAACTTAAACTCTGGTACACGTTCGAATGGCGTGCCTTTGTCTCAACAAGCAACACACTCAACACCCTCGATAGCAAACCAGTATGAAGCTAGTGCACCGCGTGTATCTTTTCAAAGATTTAATTCGGCGTTTGTTGTTTTGCATATTGTTTTGAGTTACATTTTACTTATCTGATTTTACTATTTTTTTCCTCAAGTGACTTTTCGATTCACTTTCTTTGGTTTTTTAATTTTTCCATTTGTTCTACTATGCTTTTCACTCATTATCCATAGGTTTTATATTTTGTAATGTTACGTGTTTAGCAGAAATCTCTTTTCTCCAATCACTTATAATTCGCAATATATGTTTTTACAAAATGTTCGGTACACATAATATTTGAAAAACACTTTGTGTTTTCTTATCATCTCGAATTCTTATGATACGTTACACCTTCTTGCTCTTTTTTTAGCCGTTATTTTTTTTCAGTAGTAGTCGATAAGTTGTACTATTTTGTGCATTATGGTCCAGCAATATTTGAGTGCAACAACATACACGAGAAACAAACCTTGAAATAAAACACTTCCAATGTTAATTTTTTTATAAACTTTTAAAAGAAAAAGTATAGCCATGATTATAAATTTGATCAACTTTTGCACAAGAAATTTATTATTTGCTGTATTATTTTCCATTTGCCATGTTTTTATGTGTTAAAATATTAGACGATAACTTAATATTGATGCTTTGCGTTATTTTTTTTTTCTTCTCTCGAACAGTGCATGAAAACATGAGGATACTTTTATCTTAAAAAGGTGGTAAAAATCTCAAGTTAAGTCATATTTTTGATGATAAGTTACTTTTGAATAGTTAGGACCAACTTTGGTAAAATTGCTCACAGTTTTTGATAATTGAAAATAAAAAAAAATAAGGCGACTTAGGTTTTCCAAAAAAATTGGCATAAAATAAGATTTGTCAAGCTCGCAGCTAAAGCAATCATGTTTCAAGACACACCCATATTCTAGATTGAATTGGGTATTAGAATTTTTTTTTTTATCTTACTGCAGCTGTTGATATGCTCAGTCAAAATTACTTTTTTTTCACAGTTCTTTTTGAAGTTTTATGGCAAATATCACATTTTGCCACAACGGAACAATGTTTTCTAAAAAACACTTTAACAACACTGGGGTTTGGGCAAAAAATACAGAACTAAGATCATTCTCGGGCAAATGCGAATAAGAAGAGAAAAAACAGAGAGATCTAGGCGTACTTTCCAGTTACGGTTTTTCTTGGGGAATGTTTTTTGTATTTTTTTTTTTTTATGTTTTCACCTGATTTTCTCTTGAATTTTTTTGTACTTTTCTTGTGTGTTTTCTGTGCGCCCCTTTGTTGAGATCTAAATATGTCGTTTATGATCTTCTGTGTAATTGAAAAACTTTAATCGAAAGACGATAAACATTTAGCATAGCATGCCGACTAGAAAAACCAAGCGAGAAAGAAAAACTAGCATTGATTATGATACAGCAGTACCGAATTCATGGAAGTCAATATACAGCATAAAGACAAAGAAAGAAATGAAAAAAAAAAGAAGTACAATTATGTCGCTATAACAACAACTTATCTTTGTTTTTGCTTGCAGAGTTTGACATTTGTTTTGAGATAAAAAAAAACATAAAATAATGATATCAAAATTAGTCCATTGTTAAAAAAAAACAATGCAAAAAGACAACCAAATCGAGAAATCGCGGAATGTCCTCGAAATTTGTACTATTTTTTTTTTTTTGTTTTGTGCCCTACTAGTACAAGTTTTAGGCTGTAGTGTACTAAAACTAAAAATCACTCGATACCAAAGATTAAATTAGCTGATGATAACGATCACCAACAATAATTTTTTTTTTCTCCGATAAAATATTTTAAGCAAAAAAACTTTCGACACATCAAAAAAAATATGTTCTAGAATAATTTGAACAGCTTTCCCTTTTGTTCGCCCCATCTGCGCAAAAACAAACACAATGTAAAAATAGTACAGAAAAAAAAAAGTTCAAAAAAAGTTTAACTGCAGGCTCATGGAGATAATGAACTAAAAACTTGGGAAAAATAGGAGATCCATGGAAATAGGTGCAGGGTTTATGTAGCTTAATGTATTCGAAATTAATGGTTAGTCGTTTTTTTTTGTTTTTTTTTTTTTTTTGCAGATCACTTTTTGTATATGTTTGAAATTGGAAAAAGTGAAGGAACAAAATAAGCATTTTCCAACCAGGTGTCATTGAATTGTGTTTTCCACAAGAAATAAGTAAAAATAGACAGTCAGCAATCAAAACACGCTGTAATTCAGGTTTTCATTACTGTTTTTTAAAATTTGGTAAATAAATAGAAGAGATTTTTTTTTTTGAAAAGGTGTTTTGTATATGGATAACGTTTTTAATCAATCACAACAGATACATACAAATATATATATATATACATACATTTATATTTATTCTGGCAATAAATTCTATTTTGCTCTTTTTAAAAAATAATTATTTTAATCTGAAGCCGGTCTTTAAACTTTAAAATATCATTAAATACAAATTGTTGTTTATCTAAAAACAACTCAAAACCCCTACAAGAATACGCACGCACGCTAAAACGACAGTTGGTGTAACAATGCTTACTCAAAAATTTGGCACCACTTATTTCAAAACGGCAAGCTTGCTGTTAATCTTTATTTTTTTGTGTGTTGGAAAAACAGCATCTGCCGTCAGTGCTTCCTCATCTTCAGGCTACCTATCCGCTTGTAGATTTCCAACTACGTACAGCCTAAACAGTGGGTTTGACTTGAAATTCTATTATTACCCTCAACGCTCTAGTCAATACACAGACCCTGGTTTTTACGTCAGTGAATACTCAACTTATTCTTACCTTGGACAAGGGAAAAATGTAGAAACATTGACATACACAAACAACTACGTGCAACAAAATGTTTACTCCACCTCGTTACCTGGATATTTTCGTTATTCTGGTGCTAAGTTTGATTCTGATCACTTCACGATGGTGGGGACAGGATATTTCAAAGCAACTGTCAGCGGAATCTACACTTTCCAATTAAATTGGGCAGACGATTACTCTTTGATCAGTTTTGGGGCTGATAATGCTTTCCCATGTTGTCAACAACAAAATGGCCATCTTTCAACACCATACTCGGATTACACAGTTTCTAACGACCTTGCCTACGGGGACAAAAAAACCTTGCAAGTCAATTTGTTAGCAGGAAGATATTATCCAATCAGAGTGATGTACATCAATATTAGCCATTTGGCCACTTTTAGCTTTCAATTCTTGGTGCCAGGTGAAACCACTTACAGAACGGACTTTACAGGCTGGGTTTACAGTGGTGAAACCGATCTTTCGTACGTTTGTACCGACAATATTGTCACTTCTTTTGTCGAATGGTCAAGCACCTATCTTTCCACACTTGAAACAGAAACATATGCTACCTTTACCACTGACAACTCTATCGTTGTTTCCGATACTGTGGAAGAGCAAATTATTTACACTCCAAAACCAACAACAATAAACACATTTACAACCCTCACAACCACAGTGATTACAGTGATTACAACAGAAATTGCAGTGACAACTGTAACAAACACTGCAAATAGTCAGGTTTCAGTAATTACAAGACAAACTGTGGAAATCCCATTGTCGTACACCACAACAACAAGTTACAGTCCATACCGTGGGGCAACAACAAGCACATACAGTAGCACAACAGTTGTTTCAACTGCTTCAAACAGTGACGTTGCTATAACCACAATATATTACGTTGCAACACCAATTGTTTACAGATCGTCTACACTTCTTACTCCATCGCCAAAGCTAAACTCAACAACTACATACTCGATATTAGTCTCGACGAGCACCGGAACAGATGGCAAAGAGACTGATGTTACTGTTTTCTATGTGGGTACACCAATTGTGTCCGACTCGTCCACTATCCATACTCCATACTCCGGTTCCATTAACGTGACTTACCTGACCGAATATACTACAACAACCGGGACTGATGGTAAAGAAACAGATACAACAATTTATTATGTTAGTACACCGATAGTTTTCACTACGACTACTTTAATTCAACCTTCACATGTTTTGTCAACGCTTACATACTCAACCTCAACTATCACCACTACTGGAGTTGACGGTAAAGAAACTATTTCTACGCTTTACTATGTGGAAACTCCAATAATGGAAGTTCTGTCCACTGTATACACCCATTATTCTGGCTTAGTTAATTTGACTTATGCAACAAGTTTTTCAAATAGCACAGATACGGAAGGCAGAGAAACAGACACAACAATTTACTATGTGAAAACTCCTATCATTCACACATCTACGACCGTTTTGACACCAGCAGCTGTTCCATCAACAACGACCTATTCAAGTACTGTGGTAACAAGTACTGGAATCGACGGTAAGGAAACGGAAGCAACTGTGTATTACGTCGAGACACCAATTATCACGGTGTACTCAACGAGGTGCACACCGTACTCTGGTTCTGTGAATGTGACCTACACAACGAGCTACTTCAACACCACTGGCACTGACGGAAAAGAAATTGATTCCACGATCTACTATGTGAGCACACCGTTCACAAATTCCAGTCAGTCTGCTGTTTCTTCTTCGAGTTTTGTGCCATCGCAAAGGGTAACAATATTTTCTACAATCGAGAAGTTTTACAACGGATCTTACAAAAATACTTACTCAACCAGCCGCACCACATTAATTGGCCCTAATAATTTTGAAACCGACTCTACAGTGTACTATGTTAACATTCCAATCATTCACAAATCCTCAACTTCTTTTAGTCCTGCAAATATTCAGTCAACACGGACTTACTCAACAGCCATCTTGGTATCAAGCGGTCCGGATGGAGTGGAAAATGATTTCACAATCTACTATGTTGAAACCCCTATTGTTACTATATATTCAACAATTTTTGTTACCTATTCGGGATTAACAAACACCACTTATTTGACAAGCTACGCTAAGACCACAGGTTCAGACGGTAAAGAAACGGACTCAACCATTTACTTTGTTAATGTTCCTGAACCAACATTATCGAGTTGCACGGCTACATCTTGTTTTAACCAAGCAACGAATAGCACAGCCAGCTCATCGACAACAAAAAGCAGCAGCCTAAACACGTTAACAAAGTCCTCTAGCTTATTCAATACATCGAGCTTCAGTAGCTCTTCAAGTTTTTCAGCCTCTTCAAGTACTTCAAGCAGTTCAAGTTTTTTGAGCTCAAGTGCCTTTTCAAATCCAAATACTTCTTTTAGTTCCACGAGTCTTTCAATCTCCAGCAACCAATTTGTACCTTCAAATGCTTCGACAAGCATGATATCATCTTTAGTTACTTCTACTTCCAGTTCGAGTCAATCCAAAACAGATAGTTCATCAAGCTTTTCCAGTCAAAGCGCAAATTTCACAGCAACGGCCCTGTCTAGTTCATCAAGCATAATTAGTCAAATGTCTTTTTCAAGTACGTTCACGTCAAGCTTTTCAAAAATGGGGAGCTCCTCAGAACCGGTTTCCAGTTCTAAAAGCGCTTTTGACCACACATCTTTTTCCAGCTCATTTTTGTCTAGCACTACAAACTCCTCCATGATGAGCCAATCAAGTGTTTTATCCACCCCGTCTACATCTCTTACACCAATCACCAATAGCAGTAAATTTACTACGTTGCCAGAAACAAATTTACCTGTTCCAGCAAGCTTATTAAATACCAGCGCTGCTAGCTCTACTTCAACTTTTACTAGTGTTGTCACTTTATCCAATTCCATTGCAACTTTGTCGTCTAGCAGCTTTTCGTTCTCACTAACAAATTACGTTCCGTCCTTTTTTTATAACACGAGTTCGCTGCATTCCACTTTCAGCTCTTCGCAAAGCTCTTTGAATTTTAAATCAATGACGCCGACGCATTCTTCACCATCAACTATTGAGACTTCAACAAGGGCCTTGTCTAACACAGACTCTGATACTTCTGCGTCTAGTAGTTTACTGACAAGTTCCTTTGTAACAAAGTCTGTTGCCAGCAGTGATAACACTTTTTCCAGCTTATCGTCAACTGAGGAGTTTTCTGAGTCAAGAATCGCTACTAAGTCTTCTTCTCCAACTTTTGAATTATTCAGTTCTTCCACTTCCCAAGTTTCACAAAGCACGGAAAGCTTAAACTCAGCTTCGATTCCAATTTCTGGGTCTTCAAATTTCAACACTGCAGTCTCTAAATCATTTACAGCTTTATCACCCTCAAACAGTGGGACGGAAAGAGGTTTGCCTTTTTCATTGGCTCCAGAGCCGACAACTACTACCATTTCGCAACAACTGTTTTCGACATCACTATCATCAGCACCATCGTTGCCGTCATTGCCCTCTGTTGCAACTTTTGTATCGCAGCGTCAAACTTCCAATTCGCCTTCACTTTCTTCCGTCATCGCTAGCTCTACAGAGCTAATCCCAACGCAATATCAAGCTGTGGGATCAACGAGACATCCAAAAAAAGGGGTTTTATTTTTATTTTTCAGTTTCTTGACACACATTATTCTTTTTTTTTAACTGCTACTAAAATTATGAACCTTATTAGTTTTTTTTTTTTTAACACAACAACATATATAAAAATTTTATGAATACTACACGAAATATTTTCATTTAAAAAACGCATTAATTTTGGCGAATGGTTTAATTTTGAAAAAAAAAAAAAAAAAAAAAAGACAGAGCTCCCAAATATCCATATGCATCGCTTTTAAACAACATGGCAAGCGCCGTGTTTATCTTGCGTTATCACGTTGCAATCAGTTTGAACCTATCGTCAACCGTTCTTTGGAGTTTGATGTAGTTCAAGGTTCTTTCAAAAAACTCAATTGGAATTCTGTTATTCTTGGCAATACTTGCAAAAGACTTCTGAGCACTTGCTTTGTCTATTGCATCATGCTCATTTTGGTGGAGTCTCTTTCCGAAAAGGACATCGCTTAGTTTAGATGATTCTTGTTTGTTAAAGGATTTGATTATTGTTCCATCAATGCCAATGCCATAGCACGTAAGAAAATTAGCGTGGTGCTCAGCTGAAGAAGAGGTTGATGGCAGAGCAGAGTTTGAATCTGCTTGATGGTTCAGAACTGAATTTTCTATTTCGTTTTTTGAAGTGGTAGCCATTCTTGTTTCTCTTTCTAAAAACTGCAAATTAGTTTTAATCAACTCAATCAAACCATTGCAATATTTTATAGTCACGTAAGAAGTTTCACCATGAATAAAGTAATACAGAACTCTGTTCAAAATTTCCACTGTAAGCAAAAAACTTGTGCAATTGTCCATAACACTATCCGCAACTCTTAGCGACCTTTGCAAGCACTCCAAAACTCTTTTTCCATCTCTGAAAAAACTGCCTGTTACGCCTTCTTCTTCGCCAAGAGCGGGCACCTCTGTGCACCACCACAAATGCGAGCATTGTAAAACAGATCTGCATTGATCCTGTTTGTTTAGCAATTTGGAACCGTATAGGGTACACTTGGTTATCAAATTCTCGTAATAATTCGACTCGTTTTGAGCAGTACTCAGTGATTTGTTTTCACCATTCTTTTCAAACGCAAACAAACTTCTAGTTTTTTGTAAACATTGAGAAATGTAAACAATTGATTGATACTGCAATTGTGAGTCACTCATTTCTTCAAAATTGATGAAAGCGTTCACAAAAAAATCGTAAGATAAATCTTTTAATTTTAACTGATCAGCCAATGACGCCGTTGTGCAATTCATTTTGAACTGTATTTCTGCATTTGGAATTTCTTGAATACATCTTCCAATAGTTTTGAAAAACTGCTTGATAAAAGTGGCACTGTCAATTTTCTCAACATGCAATTTTGTTAACGTTTCATTTTTTTTTTTGGACTTTTGAAGTGGTGATTTGGTATTAATTTTCTTGCAATACTTTCTGATCAATTTCCAGTATTCTACAATTAAGCTTTCCAAAATATATCCACGATTGGAGTTTGTTGATATGATCCAATTATGGCAGTAGTTTAACAAGTCAAACTGGGTTTGCAAATTTTTATTTTTGATCAAATGGAAAAATTTCGACACCAATTCGCAGTTTTCCAATAAACACGGTTGTAGCATTTTAGTAAATTGAATCAAATGGTCTTTGTTTGAAATCTTGTATTTTGAAGTTTTCTTGTTGCTATTATCAAAAATTGTGTGGAAGATTGTTTCTATTGTGTCTATCTTTAGTTGTTCATTTGACAAACTTACTAAAAGCTCCACATAGTATTCGCATTTTGTAATCAAATTGAAATACAAATCATCTGTTGTTTTTGCAGCATCAAATTCAATATTTTCTCCAAAAAAATCATTAGTAGAAGAAGAAGATATTAGCAAAAGTTTTTTTAGCATATTATTAGTTTCTTCTGTTATGGTATAGTCGTCTTTTTTGTAGAAAATAAACTTGTACAAGCTGTCCAAGTTTATGTAAGGGTGTGGAGCATCCCAAAGTTGCACCAACTGGGTCAAACTACTGATAATCAGTATAAATTCTTTGATAGGTAGATCTGGTCTTTCTTCATCCAAAGTGACCAAATATGACCAGATTTTATTGAATACTGAAGAATCTGTGTAATCTGCAGATCTTTTTTTAAACAAAATCATTCTTTCAATCAAGGTGATAATTATTTTACTGATAGACGTTTTTGGTGTTAATTTCAAAGAGCATTCCAAAATTTTTGTCAATCCACTAATTTGAAATTCTTCAGGAAAAATTTTCAAAATGATTTCTAGCAAATATTCTTGTGCTATGATATCTCTACATTGAACCACTTGTTCTAAGATTCTGGGCAAAACGTTTTCCGTGTACAAGTCGACATCGGATAGTTCCAAAATCGATGACAATCTTACTAAATTGCTTCCAATCAACACTTGCAATTCTTTTCTTTCTTTGGTTCTCAAATCTTTTTCTTTCAAAGGACCTTGATATTGCAATCTTACCCATAATTTGTTCATTTCAATAAAGTTTGTTGTTATAAAATCAATTTTGAAAATCTTATCAATGTTTTCTTCACTTTTGTGATCAATGAAAATCACTCCATTTTCAAAAAATTCTTTTGTTCTTTGTGACAAATAATATCTTAAAAACAAACCTCTTACCGGTTGTTGAACACCATTACACATTTCAATCATATCTTTACAAATTGCTAATTTCGGAGAGTCTTCAATGTACAAATACGCAGACCCAACAGTAATCATCAAATACAACCTAGGAATTATATTTCCTGCATACTGAACCAATTCGTATAAATCGGTCAAATGATGTTTTGTTTTATGATTCTCAACCAAATATTGTTGTAATGTAGTAAGAGTGTCGTAAATGGTCACATACAATTCATAATACTGTTTTGGTGAGAGCAATGGATTTCTTAACTCGCTCAACATATTCGAAGCATGTTTGAATGCATCCATCAATTTGTGCTGCGACAAGCACCTCGCCATCAGAACAGTTTGCTGTTTGATGTTGCCGTTTGCTTGCTCTAATGAGTTTGAGTACATTTTTATCGTTAAAGGAATTTTTTCTATTTTTTTTCTTTATTTTTTTATTTTGTTTCTTTATCTTTCTATTTTTTTTCTTTTGTTTCTTTTGTTTCTTTTGTTGATATAGATTTTGATGTAGGTTCAGATAGACGTTTTTGGAAAGTTGTGTGGTTTCAAAGTCTTGGATTTACCAAATCAATAAGGTCGATTGTTATCTTTTGATCTTGATCAATATGTTTGTCTTTCCTAGCCACTGTCTTGATTTCTCCTTTTTTTTTTTTTTTTTTTTTTTTTTTTCCCTTTTTTTTTTTTTTTTTTTTTTTTTTTTTTTCACTGTTTTTGTTATGAATGTGAAAAACCCACTTTCACCTCAGTTTTATCATGTGATATGTTTATTTGGTTTTTTTGTGTCGGGTATTTTTTTGGTTTTTTGTGGATTTTCCTCCGACGTGACGCGTCGCCAGTCGTTGCATTAAATTCTTCCAGTGATTTCTGTGTATTTTTCATTAGTTTATGTGCTTATTTTCCAACACCAAATCTTCTTTTTTTTTTTTTGTTTCCCTCTTGGTGGAAAGTTCCTTGATTAGTAAGTTTGCGTTTGGTATGAAATAAAAATAAAAGAACAATTTCATATTCGTTCAAAAGAAAAACTAAAAAAAAATGAAAAAAAAATAAATCCGCAAGTTTGCCATTTCAGGAAATCTCCATAGTAAAAATAAATAAATTATATATATGCAACATCCGTATTATCTTGCACAAGGCTTGGTCTATTAGAATGATTTATCTTTTGTTTTTTAAGTTTTGGTTTTGGTTTTGGTTTTGGTTAAAGCCGATAAATTATTCAATTGCAGATCATTTTGAACAATATGATTCCGTGAAGATCATTGACGACAAAGTTAATGATTTGTTTGTAATTGGAAAAAGGTAACGATTTCTTTTCACTGAAAAAAACAAAACGAAAAACAAAAACAAAAACAATAATTTGAGCTGCGAAATGATACTTGGTAAGCCCATAGTAAGCTTATAGTAAACCCATGGCAAGTTCCTCTTTGTGTTTGGTTTTCGGTTGTTGTCTATTATCTATACAGGGTAAAAAACTTGCTTAGTCATTGATTAAACTATCTCAAAATATATAGACTTTATTCTGGAAATGTCTGCAGCATTGAGTTCTTAATAGTCATCATGGGTTCTATTTTGCTTGTTCATTTAGGTTTTTTTTTTTTTATTTTTTATTTTTTTCTGTTAAACTGACGTATTTGTTATGGACAATGTTATTATTAATATTAATATTATTGATATTATTAATATTATTAATACCATCATGCACGCATTTTGGGTCTCGACCGATATCGTTGGACAACTTATGCAGATGATGAGGCCCATTGCTCATGAAAAACTTTCTTTTCGTTATTAAATATTATTACTAAATCTTGCATTGTGTCAAGATATTTTGGCACACCCACGTTCAATGGAACATATAAGATATTATTTATTCCGCTTTCATCTTGCATATATAAACAACTCATATAATTAGCTGTTCCTTTATTTAACACTTAATTTCAAATAAAAAAAACAAAAAAAACAAAAAAAAACCATAAACAAACAAAAAACTACAAGACCAACCAAAACCAAACAAACAACCATAAATAAATGTCCTTTGTTAGAACAGTAAGCAACAAATTGTTTTTAACCACAGCAGCAAGCGTTGCTGTTGGGGGATCCACCTTCATGTACTACAACAACACTCACATGAACACCATGAACAACAGATTGAGCAACAATGCTCCAAAAAGTTCTGAATTGGCCAAACCGGTGGATATTTTCGACAAGACAGATTACCAAAAGATATATAACCAGATTGCCACCAAATTGAGAGAAGAAGACGAATACGACAACTATATAGGGTACGGACCTGTTTTGGTGAGAATCGCATGGCACGCATCAGGGACGTTTCGTCCACATGAAAAGATTCCTGCTGGGACATATGGAGGAACAATGAGATTTGACAAAGAGTTGGACGATCCAAGCAACATGGGTTTGAGAAACGCGTTCAATTTTTTAAAACCGATTTACGATGAAAATAAAGACAAGATTTCCCACGGGGACTTGATCACCCTTGGTGGGGTCTGTGCCATCCAGGAAATGCAAGGACCTAAGATCCCATGGAGATCCGGAAGAAAAGATTTACCATTTGACAAAACTCCTGAAAATGGGAGATTGCCAGACGCTTCAAGAGACGCCACATATGTTAGAAACTACTACCACGGACTAAATTTTTTGGACGACAAAGAAATTGTTGCTTTGCTAGGGGCCCACTGTTTAGGAAAAACACATTTGAAAAATTCGGGATACGAAGGCCCATGGGGTGCTGCTTCCAATATGTTTACCAACGAATTTTTCAAAAATTTGCTAAATGAAAAATGGGAACTAAAAACGAACGAAGCAGGAAACAAACAGTGGGACTCTCCAAAAGGTTATATGATGCTTCCAACCGATATGGCCCTTGTGCAGGACAACAAGTTTAAAAAACTTGTTGAACAATTTGCAAACGACGAGCAATATTTCTTCAAGGTGTTCAGTAAAAGTTTCAGCAAGTTGATTGAAAACGGGATCGAGTTCCCTGAAAACCGTAAAGTCTGGTTATTCAAGACCCTAGACGAACAAGAAGAATGATTTCTGTCACTGGCTCTCCATGTCCTGATTGTATATTGTTATTTATTATTATTTATTATCCAGAGCTTTTGACTGCCTATGTAAAAGTTGTTGTTATTACGTACAATAATGTTGCTGTTATTACGTATAATGATGCTGCTGTTATTACGTATAATGATGCTGCTGATATTTGCTCACAAGATGAGTCGTTTCAAGTGATAAAAATAATTTCTGAATTTCTCTTTTTTTTTTTTTTTCAGGCTTCCGAGCTAACTTTTTTTTTTTGCCTCGTGTGTGTGTTCCTTCTTCCCCTTTTACCAGAACTTACATTAGCAATAGAATAAGAAAGAGCCTTTTGAAGCTTGTCCAAAAAACCATCAGGTAGGAAAGAAACACGCACAGTACAAGAAACACGCACAGTACAAGGAACACGCACAGTACAAGGAACACGCACAGTACTTATAAAATGTTGAGAGTCAATCCGAATATCTACAAAAGAGCTTACACAACAGCATCCAACATCCAAAAAACAAAACCATCCAACGTAGAGTTGACATGGTCCAAGTTTTTCCAAATCAGAAGGCAAGAACGCAAAATTAATATTGGGTCCTCTGTGCTATCAGCATTTTTGACGTCCAACATTGCGTTTGCGTACGTTGCCACCATTGAAATCGACCCAACTCAAACGATTTTTGGTTTGGATCCAAGTATAGTGTTGATAGGTGGGGTGATGACCTCTGCGGCATTCGGATACTTGATCGGGCCATCTATATTTGGGAAACCTATTTTCCAATTGAGACACAAAAGTGTTTTGGAAGGATACAACCTGAAAAACAAAATTTTCTTGAAGCATATCATCAAAAACAGAGTAGATGCTTCCAAACAGTCTTTTTCTAATCCTCCACCTGACTACTACGGGGAAAAAATTGGGTCTTTAAAAGAATACAGAAGATGGTTGAGAGACTGTCACGCTTATAGAATAAAAGCCAGTGAATTTATCTAAGAATGCTGGACGGCAACGTTTGAGACTGGGAAAATGGCACTGTGAAGAAAAAAGTGTCAACAGGAATAATTAGTATTATGACTTTAGTTTATTGTTTTGTCTTTCCATTGGCTCACTCAACTCCACAATTATATATACATATATTCAATCAACTTTTATAACTGAGAACCCATAATGGTTTTATATGTTGAGACTGGTTATACTCAACACGTGGTCCTTCTCAAAACTTATGGCAGATCTTTTGTAAGTGTCATGGAGTATAAACAAAGCGCAACTCAACGAGATTTATCATGCATTCTCTTTTGACATTTAATCAATAAAAAACAACCTGCAAAGATATGTGTAGGGTATTGTATAGTCAAAATCCAATCTTTGTACCAGACTTCATTATCGAATCTGCATATTTGGTAAAAATTCACTTTTTTGAGGCTTCAAGTACCTAACCGGCCATTCCACTTTATTACTTGTCCTTTTTTTTTGTAAAGTTTTTCTGCCGCTTTTGAAGGAAAAAAAAAAGAACAGGCAAGTCAAGAGCAACGAATTCTATGGCTGTATAGCTCGTTTCCATATTTAGAACCCTACATGATTCTTATTTCGAGTGTACTTTCAAAGATTGATCATTTTCTAAATACGTTTAAAAACAACTTGCAAGACAGATAAAAAAAACCAACAAACAAACAAAAAACAAAAAACTCCAATACAAAAACACTTTACCCAAATGTCCACTTACTCTATCAATAAAGACGATCTAATTTTATGCTTGGTTGCACTAATTTTCCCTACTATTCCAGTCATCATGAGAAAGGGATTTTGGACCAAAGAAACTTTATTGAATTTTTTACTTTTGATTCTTTTTGCTTTCCCAGCTGCATTGCACGCTTGGTATGTTATTTACAAAACCTCTAACTTGAGAAGCGACGAGGAATACGATAGACTTCAAGGCAGTTTAGAAAGTGGGTTTGCCAGCGACGAAGAAGACGAGCAACCACCACAAGATCAACACAACAATGTTGCACCACCAGCATACGCAAACGTCACTACAAATGACAACACCGACAACAAAAACCACAACGGTTTTCCTTTAGATAACAAGGTTCAACACTGATGGTACAGAGCTTGTCTTTTTTTATTTTAATGATTGGTTACCTCCTACATAGGTTTTGATTTTCACATCCTTTATGCTATTTACATGCAGTAACGGATATATATATATGTATATATATATATACATATATATATGTGTGTGCACTTATTTTTTTTCTACTTTTTCTAAACAGCTATTGCTTCAAGTATCGCCTAATTATTCGTTCTCACATCTCATTCTTGGCATTACTACCTCATTTGCCCTTATCCCTATCACGCACACAAGTATTGTCGAAATAACAGATACACCTAACTCAGACACGGCCCAAATTACATTGCTGAGTTCGGGTAATGTACTATTTTTAAACCGATAAAGGGGGTTGCTTGTCTTGGCATGAACAGCAACATTATTGGCTATTTGAAGCACGTGTTTAAGTAATCACATGACTTCTACTTTGCTATACGATTTTTGTTGTTTCTTTAGCCCAAAAAAAAAAAACGTTTCTTTTTTTTGTTTTTGTTTACGTTTTTTGTTTACGTTTGTAACTTGGTTGGTTTAGATATCACCGTACAAGCAAAAAAGTTACCCTTCTCATATGCACAAATAAGGTGCCAATACACAGTTTTAAACCACAGCGGTACCTGTGGGGGAGGAGGGGAGGGTCAACACAAAAAAGAATGATCGGCCAGGAGCCAGATTTGAGGGTTTCGTTGTTTTTGTTTTTTATGATTATTTTTTTTCTTTGAGCAGTTTTGTTTATTATTTTAACTTTCTATGGAAACTACTACGGTGTATTCTCAGCAGTTGCCTTTTTAAGTTGTATGAAGAAATAACATAAACAAGCCTAAATGGAAACATTGAGAACATAGCGTTTTTGAGATGGATGCATGCGTATTCAATGGAGAAATGAATAATCGGCCCAACAATTTATGGAAAAGGTTAGCTTGCATTGGCTTAGTTGGTTGTTGCTCACATATGCCATTCATTCCAGAAAAAAAGGAGGTTTTTTTCAAGAATGTAACAGGTTTGCAATATCGAGTTCCTTTCTAATTCCTCACCCTAATAATTATCAGCTCTTCTTCTTCTTCTTGGTAAACAATGTTTGGTCTTTCAGAGAATATGGTCTTCCCTTGAGCGGATATTGAAAGCTTTTGTTGACACAACTTTTGTTAACTTCGAGCCTTTTGGCATATTAATCACTTGAAACTCTCTTCTCTACATCCTCTTACTTCTCCTAGAAAAAAGAAAGAACACCAAGAGTTATTCTTACCAAACACACACACACACATTCGTTTCTGTTCTACTTTAACAAATAAACCGACCTCAGTACATTCATTTCTCACTTATTTCAATTTTAAATTTTAGAACAAGTATAACAAAGCTCAAACTAAAACAAAAAAACAAAAAAACAAAGAACTACCCACATGCAATTTAAAACTTTACTTTTTTCTGGGCTATTAGCCACCCAAGTTGTTGGTGCTGCCAAACACGGACACAGTTCTGCTTCCTCTACCGATGTTGTTGTCACTGAAACCACCACCAGCAAATCTTCTGCTTCCTCAGCAGCCTCTTCTACCACTCAAAGTGCCAATGCTACCGAGTACGTTGGTGGTGAACCATGGTCCACTTTGACTCCTGTTGAAACTTACCAATGCGGTTTCACCAACTTCAACTCCTCTTTTGGTATTGCTGTGAAAACCATCACTTTCAACTTGACCAGTGCCACTGCTAACGCCAGTGCTTTTGCCACTCCAACTGGTACTGAAGCTGCTGCTGCCACCATCAGTACTTCTGGTAAATCAAAACAAAACAAATTGTTTGCTCCAACCCCAGCTTTGGATGTTGTCATTGATGGTCAAGTCAGAGCTGTCATTTCCAAAACCACAACCGATGAAGTTGTCACCACAACAACATTGACCAGAACCCAAACCGTTGTTATGTCCACCACAACCACCGAAGGTGCTTCTGCTACCGGTGCTTCCCACAACATTACTTTGATTGCCAACGCGACCGCTGTGAACGAAACTACTCACGGTAACTACACTGCAGCTTCCAACACAACAACATTCAACGTTACCAACATGTTTTACAATTCTTCCAACTTCAACACCACTTTGTTGAACTCCACTGCTGCGTTCCTAAACTCTTCCCATTTTGTCAACAGCACATCTTACAACTCTACCATTCAATGTTCTGCTCAATTGCCATCATTCTTCAACGACGTTTCTTGTCAAACAAACAACACTTTGTCTGTCACTTTGCAAGACTCTGTTTTAAGAGACTCTTTGGACAGAATTGGAACAATCTCATCGGGTAGACAATTTCAATTTGACGGACCATACCCACAAACAGGAGCCATCTACGCTGCCGGCTGGTCCATCACCCCAGATGGGTTCTTGGCCTTGGGTGGTAACGACATTTTCTATGAATGTTTGAGTGGTGACGAATTTTACAACTTGTACGACGAATTCATCGGTTCCCAATGTGTTCCTATCCAATTAGAAGCTGTCACTTTGATTGACTGTTGATCTTTTTCCTTTTGGCAAGGTTTCTTCCCGACAAGTTTTTTTTTCCAAGTTCCATGCAATAAAAGTTTTCATAACTTGTAGTTTTTTTCCACAAAATTATCAAAATGTGTAACTCATAATATGTACCTCTATATACCCATATGTATTTGATACCCAATCAAAGTACATTTTGTTATGTGTTTGTTTTTCATGTAATATCCTGCATTTGTATGGCGTTATTATGTGAAATTATGTGACTGATGACTAGAGATAAAGCCTATTAAAAACAAATACACAACAAGAAAAAAACTGCACAGCTCTAGGAATGCATATCTCAAACCCTTATTTTGTAATGTTTCATAAAACCCATATGAATATGTTTCATCTTTTATATTTCTAACACAGCATATTTTTTTTTTTCCTGCATGCAAAACATATGCATGGTTCGAGCCGTTTGAAAAAACAAAGACCGGCAAAAAAATAAAAACAAAACTACCCTTGTAGTATGAAAATGAACCAAAAAGAAAAATTAATCTCCGCGACGGGGAATCGAACCCCGATCTGGCATGCGACAAACGCCAATTCTAACCGTTAAACTATCACGGACAATTTTTAAGTTTTTTGCCCTTTATGGCCGTTATGCAGAAAATTACATCATGATATTGTAAAAAGAACACCCAACTGCACAAAGTTTCGCGATAAATTTGGTTTATGCCGTATATACACAGATTATGTATTTTTTAAGCAAACAACATTCACATCCACCGCTTGAGTGTTTTTCTTTAATAAAAATACAAGATATGTAAAGGGGTTTCGCTGCTTAATAGGTGATGCATGTGTCAGGAAATATATCACTACCAACTTGTAAACACAGATAAAAAGAGTTTAGTGAAAAAACATAAAAAATGTTGATGGGATGAGCAATAATGATTGATTTCAATTGAGTAACTAACGCGTATAAGGACGTCACACATTGATTAAATTGCTATACTATCCTACAGCAACTTTGAAAACCACACAGCTTTAGCAAAAAAAAAAATTAATCTCCGCGACGGGGAATCGAACCCCGATCTGGCATGCGACAAACGCCAATTCTAACCGTTAAACTATCACGGATAATTTTTAATTTTTAAAACATTCCGTGCTTACTAATTTCAAGTTTTTAATGATGCCTGGAAATTAATAGAAATATAATATGATAGCACATGAATTGGAAAATTTAACAAATATGTTATAATAAATAAACTAATTAATGTCAACTTTGTTGTTTTAAAACCAGGTCGAAAAACGTTGCAGTCATTCAAGCATTCAAACAAACATTAACCCAGCCATTGCTGCCACGATGGCACCAGCAGTGACATACCAACCCCTTGACTGGTACTTTGAAGGATTCAATCTGTTGTGATTGAAATATCTGGACACTCCAAAACTGGTATGGTACAATACGACAGAGACCAAAGTCACAAAGGGAACGGTTCCTTCCCAGAAATTGTGGCGAATAAAATCTGAAATGGCTTCCATAATGGTTTCATGGGCCTTGCTGCCAAGTTTTTCGATTCCACCGAGCTTCACCAAATACAAATGGTACATGATTAGAGGGACGGCAACACGCCCAGTGATGGCGTTGTAATTCCAGTTTTTCCATCTAAACCAGCTTTTTCTGTCCATGACGCCATTTTGCAACGCACGCACAGGCTTTTCTTCTTCTTCTTCTTCTTCTTCTTTTCTTTTGATGAATATATTTTTTCTATAATTTTTCCATTGGTTCAAGATTATACCTGAAACAATGTGTAAAGAAAGCCCGCCAACAATCATTCCTGTAAATTTTATCAAACCATTCAGTTCTTTCAAAAGGAAGTAGTATTCGTTTAATAGCTGATATTTTTCTTCTTTCGAATAAAGAAATGACAATGCAGTTGGTAAAGCTAGAACATTAAACAAATGGAATGGAATGAAGATCAGGTATGGAACAGTGGAGTATTTGTGAACATAATTTAGCTGTCTGAAAATCGTTGCGTTTTTTGGAATAGGGATCCCTAGCCACCGTCTTGTACTGTGTGTTTTGCGGTCAGGACTATCGTTGGAAGACGTCCCTGAGGCATACTCGTGTTCCGACGCTGTAAACGGCTCAGGATCAGCAGCTTTTAAATGTGGAGGCATGTTGTTATAAATGATGTACTTGAAAGTGCAATTTTCTTTTTAGGGCTTTAACTGGGGGGGGGCGGGGTTGGTACAGTTATTGTGATCAAGATGTATATATATTTATTTATATATATATGCCTCCCTTTGTTCCTTTGTGTAAAAACCGGAGATTTCGGCACATAATTTTTGTGTTTTTTGAAGAAAGAAAAAAACAGCTAACCACTCCAAATTTTGCAAGTCTCGACGTTTTCCGTCGTTTAGATAAGATTTGTTTATTTTGCTAGATAATGTTTAGCAGGTTGTTTTAGTTAGGTTTGTTAGTTTTGGTGGTAAAATTGTTAAGGCGTCAAACAAACATAGAAGATGTAGTGTTCTTGTTTTACTTTGTGTCGCACACTTTGATTTTTTTTTTAAAGTTACTGTTAATATCATAAAAAAGAATACAGAAACCTCTGCGACTGTACACGAAATCTCAAACATCGGCTCTTGCAATTTATAAACTTTCTTCTGTTTCCTGTTTCCTGTTTCTTGCGTCGTTTTACTGTTTGCAGGTTTGAGTGGGAGTGCAGAAAGTTTGAGATGAACTTGCTGGATTATGGAGTCACATTATTAAGGTAACACGATAATAAAAATTATTGCAAGAGGATAGTTTTCTGTGCGTTATAAAACTCATTGCTAGCACTGGTGCCATGACACAACAAAAAAATTGGATTTTGAATGCAAAAATAGCTATAATTTTTCCATTTTTGGGTGTCTGTCTATTTTACCCAGGCTTTTACACCAACATTTGAAGCAACAGAACAAAGTCTTAATCCTGTTTAGAGCTTCTCATTTATGTATGCGTGCTCTAGAGCTGTTCGCACTATATCATCACTACTTACTCATTTGTAACAAAACTAGGAAGTTAGTAAGAATTCATATTGAACTATAGATTTCCAACAAAGTTTTTAAAAAACCAAAATTAGCTCGTATGGCGCAGTGGTAGCGCAGCAGATTGCAAATCTGTTGGTCCTTAGTTCGATCCTGAGTGCGAGCTTTAAACTTACTTTTTAAATTTTTTTTTGTTTTTTTGCTTAGGGCTTTTTTCAAAACGAGCAGGACCTCTTTAACAAGGCAAACCTGCCTTTAGATTTTCTATTTAGGTCACTTGTGATCGCGCTGGCATCAATCAATCCGTCTCAACAGGCTAAATTGTCCAGTGGGTTATTTTTTTACAGACCATGTCAACAATCTTTTAAAATGCAAAAAAAACAGCGTTACTTTATATTGGTATCAAAAAAAGGTGTATATACTCATACATAAAATGATGATTGCATGATGATAGGAAGCAGACAAAAACATTGAATAGCGTCTATCTAAAATCCATGTGTACTTGTTCTTCTTATCCTTGTCTGTCTATTATTGTTATTGTTATTATCATTATTGTTTATGTTTATTAAATCTATCAATCTATCCTGTAATCATCGGCAAAAAAAAAAAAGGGCTAAAAACAAATTGTACGCTATCAAAAAAAAAAAAGGTTCACGGGTATTATTATTGTACAAAAGATATGGTTAAGGAAAAATATGATATGACTTGTATTTGTCTGATTGTGTTTATGTTCACTTTCAAATAAATTAACAGGAGATCAATTCAACAACTTCCAAATGGATTTCTTTACATTGAGCACCAATGGATTCGTCGTACAAGTTGTAAAAGTTCCCGGATAGACATTGGTAAAAGACATCGTCATCACCTAGAGCCAAGTTACCTTCTGGGGTAATGGACCAACCAGCAGCATAGATGGCACCAGCTTGAGGTGGAGGACCGTCAAATTGGAATTGTCTGTTGGCAACGATAGACCCGATTCTACCTTTACCATCGGTCAAGATCCCGTCTTTCAATGTCATAGACAAAGTACCATCACTGGCGCAAGATTCAGCTTTAACTGGGTCAGTGACATCAGAAGAGGAAGCAGAAGCGGAAGCAGAGGAAGAAGTGGAAGAGGCGGAAGCAGTAGATTCAGATTCTTCGGAAGCAGAAGTGGTAGCAGAAGCAGAAGCAGAAGCAGAACCGGTAGAAGCTTGGATTTGACCGTCTTCAATTTGAGAAGCTGCAGAAGCAGTGGATTTGGAAGAAGTAGTGGAAGAGGTGGCAGTAGAAGCTTGGACTTGACCGTCAGTGATTTGGGAAACAACTTGAACGGTGGTTTTACCGGCAGAGACGGTGGTCAAGGTAGTGGCTTGGATTTGACCATCACCAATTTGGGAAACAGCTTGAGCAGTGGTTTTGGTGGTGGTTGGAGAGGTAGAAGATGGAGTGGTGGTAGCAGTGGTGGCTTGGATTTGACCGTCAGTAATTTGAGAAACAGCTTTGGCAGTAGTTTTAGCGGTAGAAACGGAAGAAGAGGTAGATGAATGAACGGTGGTAGAGGTGGTGGCTTGAACTTGACCGTCACCAATTTGAGAGATAGCTTGAGCTCTTTTGGCTTTGGCAGCAGAAACAGTAGCAGAAGCAGAAGCAGAAGCAGAACCGGAAGTAATTGGGTTAACAGCAATACCGAAAGAATGGGTGTAGTCGGTAATGGCGTTGGTGTAGGTGGCAGTTGGGGTCAATGTGCTCCATGGTTCACTTGGAGCGTAGGCAGCCATAGCAGTGGCAGCTAGAGCAGCGGTGACAACGGTGGATTTAGTGTATTGCATTGTTATGGTTATATGAAAGAAAATGGAATTCGGTCTAGTTTTCTGGGGCTTTTATTTTTCTTTTTCTTTGTATCATATGGAAATTGATGATGCAAGACCAAATCGATTGTCCCAGAAACAAATTCATTCAACCATTGAGTTTATATACTTGGTGTTGGAGAAAAAAAACTCGAAAAAGTTCCATTGGTGGAAAAGAACAAAAAAAAATTATAATAACGAGTTCACCAAATCTTACAGTCTGTCGTTGTTTTTCCGTGAATGTACGGATTAGTGTACCTTGCTATGGTTGTTTTTTTATTCGATATAGAGCTTTTTTTTCACTCGGTATTATAGTGATTGATCTGTTAATGCCCATGAGATCACGTAGCACATAGTTTCTATTACTGCATAAGAACTTTTTCATATATGTTTTTATGTTTTTTTTTTCTTGCATTTTTTTTTTTTTTTTTTTTTTTTTTGATCTACAGAGTTTTATGTAGAGTTTTTGTTTTCCTATAACAGATCAATTATTATTATTATTATTATTATTATGCGTTTACTTACAGAACGTGCACAAATTAATTTTACACACAAAAGCACGCACACATTACATCCACATTATTTATTACACCCACACTTTTAGGTTTTTTTATATTTAATTTCCGTCTTTGGAATAGGAATTTTTTTTTTCTTTTTTTTTTTTTTTGGTTTTTACGTGATTTTATCGCGAATCTTTTGGTACTTTGAAAACAATAAGACGAGTATATTTCAGACCATTATATTGTTGATTGGTGTTGATATTGGTATTAGTTATAATAGTAGTGGTATATTTAATTGTTCTGCCATTATTTGTGCTGTATATAATAGGAGTGTTTTTTTTTATTAGTGATATTGTTTTTGTTTCAGTGCATATTGTCTGTACAAAACGGTACAGAGCATCCTCTTAATACCTACCATTTATATGTATATATTTATATATACATATACATTTTTTTTTGGATTAATGTTTACTTTTTTCTCCTTTGAGTAATATATATCAATACAAGATGCTATTTTTAGAAGGTTGTGTTTTTGTGTTTCCATTTCGTGCACTTTTCGTGTTTGTTCGGTCGTTGCTGATTGTTCTCTAAGACTTACTTGTTTGAGTAATTAAAATAACAATGATATGCTATTCATAATGGTAGTGGATGTAACAATAATAGTGGTATTAAATAATGATGATGTTAGCCCAAAGAACAATAAACAATGGAAAAGACTATGTAATACGTACACTTTTTGTCAAATAACCGCAGAATGAAAACCAACACCAAACCAACAAGACTAAAATGGTTTTTCATATTAAATTTATTGCCTATTGAATTTTATTGGTGAAGTATTGAAATTTTGTTGGTGAAGTATTGAAATTTTGTTGGTGAATTATTGACACTAAATTTCGATGTGAAAAAGATCATGAATAAACTCATTGTAAACCTAGCATTGTTGTATATCGGTCTTTCGTTCAAAGTTTTAGTACTTTATGTTTCCGTGTGTTTCATTGTTCGTAGTAGAGAATCAACACATTTGAGATAGAGATAGGAATAGAAATAGAGAGCATAATTTGAGATAGAGATAGGTCACATCACATGAAACTGCTAAAAAAAAATCCAGAAAGGTTACTCATAATTATTTCAAAAATCCGCATTCTGAATTTAATCTAGTGAAAGCTTAAACAGATAATATAGACTGTTCATGGTCAGCGGAAAATACACTTTTTCCTTTTTTTAATGTAAGAATGGGCAAGGGCGAAGAACCCATTATTTTCTAAAGTAGTAGTAGTAAGAATTTAAGCAAGACCTGTGCTATGTGGATATCTTGATACTATTAATAACCCTTGAGCACTTCAATATACTCAGATAATCTCTTCTTCATTGATCTTCCTCATTGTGTATTAGTTTCACAGAGCATATGGTTACACAAAAGCGTACTCTGATGAATGGAACAGTACAGATTAGGAACCTCGTGCAGTGGTGAATTTTACAAAATAAACACACGTCGTGCCAATCACATGACTTTCACATGACTTTCTCATTAATATAATCACGCTACTTGAAAAACAAAAAAACCCCCATTTTCCACACCCTCAATTTGGCTGGGTTTATGTCATTTTTCTTATATTGGTTTCATATTTTGTCAATGTGTAAGGCGTTATAATGACTTTCTTTGATTAAGAGCGAGAGGATTATAGATTATCATATTATTATAATTACAACTCCTAAAAGAGTCTATTTTGATATGTTTTATCTTGAGTTTATATACATCATGCAGTAATTGTGCCAGTGTATAGAAAGCGAAAAAAACCGAAATTTAGAATATTTGTTTTTTTTGTAATTAGCAAATAGGCAAGGCATTTTGTAAGGCATTTTGTAAGGCATTTTGTAAGGCATTTTGTAAGGCAATTTGTAAGGCAATTTGTAAGGCAATTTGTAAGGCAGGAATGAAAAGTATGCTAAGTTTGTTCAATATTTTGAATTTTTTAAACAATACTACTATGTTTACAAGATGTTCTAAAATTGATTAGTTCGTTCATCCTCTTCCCAGTAGATCTCGCCATCTCCAAGTGAAAAAAAAAAAACAAAAAAAAAAAAAAGTAAATCATTATTTTGGAAAAAAGTTTGCAAAAAAAAAAAAGAACAAAACGGGCAACAAAGAAAAACAAATGGTATAGACACAAAAAGCAAAAAAATATGGCTGAGTTTTTGTAATTTCACCAATTGTCCCATTTAGATGCAGACGGATATTTGTAAATGAGTGAATAAAAATACAAAACTATGAATGGATGTTGCCACAAACGAAAAGCCACACACACACACACACACACACACACACAGATGACTTGAAAACGTTGCTAAAAAAAGAACAAATTGTTTTCCCCACTCATAATTATGTGGAAAAAAAAATATAATTTCGAACTCAATATTTGATTCACAATGGCTTGTCATCGTTTTTCCCGTAAAAAGCTTGCTAAAGTATAATGCTAATTAAACTGGGAAATGAAATAACCCAGCAACTTTTGTTCATCTCTTTTTAGTTAAGGTTGCTATTTTTATTTCAAAGGTTGTAATTGATGTGACATAAAGATTGATGAAATTCTGCAAAAAAAAAAAAAACAAAAAGTATATAAGAAGCCATAATCCATTGGTTTAAAATCTTTTTTATTATCAACTTCATTTCCTTACATTATACCAAAAAAAAATATCAAAACCATCAAGCTCAAACATTCAAGTTTACATACCTGCTTAACACTACCAAAAAAATAAAATAACAATGCAATACAAAAAAACCACTCTAGCTACTGCTGCTCTAGCTGCCACTGCTTTGTCTGCCTACGTTCCAAGCGAACCATGGACCACTTTGACCCCAACTGTCACTTATGCTAACGCCATCACCGACTACGCCTCGTCTTTTGGTATTGCTGTTAACCCAATCACCACTGGTTCTTTGGCCCCATCTGCTTCTGCTTCTGCTTCTAGCAAAGCCAAGAGAGCTCAAGCCATTTCCCAAATTGGTGATGGTCAAATCCAAGCCACCACTGCTACCACCTCCACCACTTCAACAAAACAAAAACCAACCACCGCTGCTGCTATCTCTCAAATCGGTGACGGTCAAATCCAAGCTACCACTGCTACCACCACTCATTCCACCACTTCTGCTAAACCAAGACCAACTACTGTTCAAGCTATCTCCCAAATTGGTGATGGACAAATCCAAGCCACCACTTCTACCACCACTCCATCTTCTACCTCTACAAAAACCACCAAAACCACTGCTAATGCTGTTTCCCAAATCGGTGATGGTCAAATCCAAG
>ERZ794936.291-NODE-291-length-26980-cov-34.280037_pt1 | contig 26980 bp, 12 predicted proteins | sample MGYA00511083_ERZ794936 | MGnify/ENA primary metagenome ERZ794936 (study PRJEB30137, sample SAMN04331409) | food metagenome | isolation source: Y2 must sample point D1 replicate A | place: Australia: South Australia | collected 2014 ... | reverse complement strand
ACTTCCTCGCCTACTTCCTCACCTATCTCTTCTTTGTTACTGGCATGAACATCATCAGTATTAACCAGTCTATCATTGGCACCATTACTTAACTTTCCTTGCTTGCCTATAACGTTAATAGACAAGTATTTACATTTTTTCAACATTTGTAAAAGTTTTTCAAAATTTGATTGGATTTTCGCAAAACTTCCAATCAAAACAACACCCAAGGTAACAAATTGACCCAACTGTATCACCCCATTAAACGCATAATATACCGCTTTCGATTGTTTTTTCACAAAATAATGCAATGATTTGTAGAGCTGATTCACATTTCGCACTAGTGTTTTTTGCACGTTGGTTATTTTGCTTGTAAGTATATGGTGTATTCTCTGTATTATATCAAAAGTTTTTCTTTTCAAGATGTTAAAGAATTTCCACCATATTGCAACACGGTGCTGGTTTCTGTTTCTATGGTTTAGAATAGCTATTATTCTGTACTCTTCTTCGAGAGATCTCAAATAATGTTCTAAATCTTGTTCAAATTGTAGATCCATGTTACTTGTGTTTGCTATATTCCTTTATCTCTGATCTGTTGTTTTTTTTGCAACTCACCAAGAGGTTCTGTGGTGTTTGTTACGGACCACTTGGAAGCTAAACAAAAATTTCAATAGAAGACTTGAATCGTATCTCAACTCATTGATAAGATTATTATGATTATTACCATTAACATTAACATTGTTATTCTCTTACAGTGAAATGCTGATGAACCTATAGTTTTGACAGGAAAGACAAAAATAAAATGTTTTTGTGGCTCACGACATGTAGAATTGGGGTAACGGGCCAAAAAAAATAAAAATAAAAAAAAAAAAATAAGGTACTTGTTTGCATGATATGCATTTCATCGGACTGGTGTGATATAGATAGGCTATGCATTCATCTAATACATTTGGTAGATAATAGATGATTGACAAATTCAATGCACATTACTCTCCAAAAAAAAAAAAACAGTATAAGTGTACTCAATACAAACAGCCGGTCTTCAAGCAGATAATTCAATTGTAGACTATTTCTTTTTTTTTCGAGTCACGATGGGATACGATAGACCTGCGTTTCCAATACCCAACAAAATAAGGGATAAGTTCAAATTACCTGATCTGCACAAACTCTCAATCTCTTCCCCGTTCTTTACCAAAAACGAACCAGAATCTTTTGCAAAACCTCCATCTGCTGATGTTTCCAAAAGTGCAAACTATGAAAACAGTTTGTTCACTCAACCAATTTCCACGAATGAGCCATTGCCCTGTTTTCCAAGAAGCACACATGAAGTTTCCAAACCTCTAAACATGCAAAACACAGAGAATAAAGCTGTGGAAACTAACAAATTTTATGGCAACATGTTTGTCGAGTCGCAAACGTGTCCGGTGTGGACACACCCATACTCGTTGTGGTGGTGCAAAGAACCAGGGCTTTCAGGAATGGCAGTTTCATATATTGAGGACAAGCAAAAAGTTTTTGGTCCTGGCGATCCACCGCAGTATTATTTTAGTCCAACCAATATCAAATCCTTTGTCTTTGCTTCTACTAGTTTCCAATCGGCAGACGATATGGAGCTTGGTTTTGAAAATCCAAAACACATGTCCATTCAATCTTCTATTCTATTGAAGTCAGATAAAAATAAAAAAATAACTTTCCCTCTTGTTCAAGGAATGGGGTTTGTTACAGCAATATATAGTGGTTTGAATCCTAAACTACAAAGTGCTGTTGGGATCAGGTGTTTTGAAAACTTGGGTAAAATCAATGGATCTAAAATTACGAAATTTTCGATATTGTTGGAGAATGAAGTGAAATGGTCATTGTATGTGTTCCTTGATGGATCCAAAGTACAACCAAACATGGAAGTAGATATTGATTTAAAACAAATTGATGGTCAAACGTTGGTGCCAGTAACTGATTTATCATCACTTCCATTAGTGTTTCAATTGATTCCCTCTTCACATGATTGTGTGGATACAATTGTAGGGAACTACTTGGTTGATTGCAAATTAGAAGGTGAGGTCAGTAACAGTGACACAGGGCAATACAGTTTCAACTACTTGGTTCAAGGACTACATCCGCAAGATGGTGCATTAATATTTTGCATGCCACACCACGTTCAAACAATGACAGATAATACAAAAACTACTCAGCTTTCGCCACCAATCACGCTAGACTCTACAGTGTACGGGAAACTAACTGGTTTCAAAACCAGTTTTTTGGATTTTCAAGTTGAAACACCTGGGTCTAACTACTGTTTAACACACATTGAAAGCAAAAGTTTTTCGCAAGCGCAAATAAACTCGATTGGACTTGCTGCAACAAATGAAATACAAAACGGCAACGTTGAAGCAGAGTCAAACTTAGACTCCATGTATTTCAGTGGGAAAGCATTGGCCAAATACGCGTGGATTCTTTACACCACTCATTACATCCTACATGATCGCAACTTGACCGTTCAATTGTTGGAAAAATTGAAAAGTGCATTTCAAAGATTTGTCTTGAATAAACAAATTTTGCCTCTCAATTATGACACCACATGGGGAGGATTAGTGTCCTCTGGAACAAGTACTCAGGATTTTGGGAACTCTTATTACAACGATCATCATTTTCATTATGGATACCACGTTTTGACTGGTGCAATTATTGCACAAATTGACTATGAAATTTCGGGAGGAAACGACACATGGTTGCAAGATAATAAGAACTGGATCAACAATTTGGTAAGAGATTTTGCAAACCCAAGCGAAAAAGACCCTTATTTTCCCGTCTTCAGATCTTTTGATTGGTTTGGAGGACATTCTTGGGCCAAAGGGTTGTTTGCCAGTGGAGATGGAAAAGATCAAGAGTCGAGTTCAGAGGATGCAAATGCGGCATATGCTTTGAAATTATGGGGACAAGTGTCAAAGAACACAAACTTGGAAAAAATTGCAAACTTGAAATTAGGAATTATGAGAAACTCTTTTAACAACTATTTTTTGTACAGTACAGGCAATACAGTTGAGCCTAACCAATTTATTAAGAACAGAGTTGCAGGGATTTTTTTTGAAAACAAAATCGACCATGCCACTTATTTTGGAAGCAACATCGAATACATCCAGATGATCCATGCTATCCCAATCAACCCAATTTCAACATTCATCAGGTCGCCACAGTTTGTTAAAGAAGAATTTGAAGAAAAATTGAAACCAGTAGTGGACAACATAACCGATGGGTGGAAGGGTATTATCATGTTGAACGTTGCCTTGTATGATCCACAACACTCCTACCAGTTTTTCAATCTTCCAGACTTTCAGCGCCAATACTTGGATGGGGGCCAGTCGCTCACCTGGTCACTTGCATTTGCAGCTTCTATGACACAATGACCTTATGCAAAACACAATTTACGATATTTCATGCCCTTTTCTCTAGACATTTAACATTAAACTTCTTGAGCCTATATTTTAAGCTTATTTCACGCCAAGAGCAGGCGGGTAAAGTCAAATGATGTTTCTCCTTTTTACGCGGGGTGATCTCGTTCAGCAATAGCAATTTTTTTTTTTTTTTTTTTTTTTTTTTGGCAGATCTTGCTGTTCTCCAGTGAAGTAAGCTTCTTTACACCACAACATCCAGGATTAAAGATATTCATTCTAAGATTTTACTATTATATAGCACGTTTTGCAAAAAACCAAACGCCAGTTGGCCAATTTGATAACAAGAGCAGCATGAGCGACCTTATCGTGCTTCAAAGAAACTACATCATTAAGAACCTACAAGACATACAAACTGCAAATGGACTAAAATTTCTAGTGATTGATCAATTTGTCAGGAACTTATTGGAATATGTTTTTACCGATCTCAAAGAGTTATTGTCGTTTGTTACCGCTCTTGACTTTATAGACGATCCGAAAAGAAAAGGTCAAACCTCTTCGAGTGTGGTGTATTTTTTAGAACCAACACGATTCAATATAAACTGTATGGATGCCGACTTTTCAAACAGACCAGCAAGATACAAAGAAGCACACATTATGTTTATAAGGGGCTATTTTGGAGATTTGCAAGCGTTTTATTCAACTAAAAAATATATTCCTCAATATATGGCCTCTACAAGGGAACTTGATATTGCATTTATTCCAAAAGAATCGCAATATTTTGAAGCCATCGGAGCAGAAGATAGCATGCAGCTTTTCTACAACAAAAATTGTATGGAATCGGTAAACAACATTGTTGAACGTACAGTGCTTGCGTTGCTCAACGTTTGCATTTTGACAGGAGAGTATCCTATCATCAGATATTGTGAAACTAGTGAAGAGAGCTACAAGTTAAATAATGCGACTTTGGTGGCTCAGAAAATTGCTACGGATCTTCATGAGGCGTTGAAGGCTTATGCTACGTATAACGAGGATTTCCCACCTGTTACAAACGAAGATAGAAAGGCATCAGTTCTCATAATCACGGATAGAAGTTTTGATTTGTTTAGTCCAATTATTCACTCCTTCAGTTATCAGGCCATGGCTTACGATTTGGTCAACAACTTGAATATCCAAACAGATGTGTACAAGTATGAAGCGGAGAACGAAGCGGGGGAAATCGAGTCGAAACAATCAAGAATTAGGGAACTAAACGATCCGGATTGGTGTGAGTTGAGACACCAGCACATTTTAGACGCCAAAGAACAAATTAACTCAAAAATTAACTCCTTGATCCATTCCAATCCATTGCTAGTTGACAGATCTAGGGTGAAAAATACAACAGATTTGTTAAGTGTGATTGCTCACTTGGGGGAATTTGATAAGGAAAGAAAAATTTACACTTTGCACAAAACTTTAATTGATGAATGTTTGAAAGTCAATGAAGAAAAACAGCTAGCGTTGTTTTCGGATTTTGAGCAAATAGTCTCCGGATATGGCCAGGATGCCAATGGAGAAAAAGTGAAACATATACAAGATATTTTGGTTGCCGATTGCTTAGTTTCGAATAAACCTGCGTTGACGGATAAGGTTAGATACATTATACTATACGGGTTATATCGAGGAGGTTTGATTGAACAGGATTTTCTTAAACTTTTAGCCTTTATAGGTGTAGAGCAAGAACACCCATTTTTTGCTCCATTTATGTCCACAATCAAAAACTTTGAGCTGTTGGGTTTTAAAATGATCAAGGAAACTCCAAAAAACAAAGGTTTTAGAAAAGAATGGCATCACGAAACAATCATTAATGACTCAACCATTTACAACAGCTCAAGATTTGTTCCAGCTGTTGGGAACTGCTTATCCAAAGTCATCACCAATGCGCTTTTCTTGAATGAGCAACAATTTCCATACGTTGGTGGGAAACCGGTTGAAACGATCGCTAATGAAGAGCAAACAGCCATGGTTTCTTCAAGCGTCACCTCATCAACAAGTTTGAGAAACCCTAGACACAAAGCTTCGTGGTCAATCAAGAGGAACAATGACAAGAAAAATGCTGTAAGACAAAGATTTTTCTACTACATTGTTGGAGGTATCACCCATGCTGAGTTGAAAGCCGCCTACGACCAATCAGCATTGAAAAATAAGGATGTGTTTATTGGAAGTGACTGCATTTTGGATCCGTTATCGTTTATGCAAGAGGTTGGGAAACTGTCCGCCAAAAGAGCTCAATTGGATTTGAAAATTGACAGGAAAAAAAATGAAAAGGCTCCAGATTTCTTGTTTGATAGAGCAATGGCACCAACGCCTGCATCCGCTCATGTTCATATAGAAAAAAAGCAACCAAGTGCACCTGTCAACAACACCAAGCAAAACAAAGAAGATCCCCCTGTGAAAGAAAAAAAACGTTCTCGGTTCAAAAAACTGTTTAAATAATGAATCTGCTCTGCCGTTATGTAATATTGTTATATAAATCAATACACCTTTTTTTTTTTTTTGGTAGAAAGTTTATGCTCTCTCAGGCAAATTTGATTTGAATTGCACCAACTTTTTCGACACCATTGTAATCGAAAACTTGTTTTACTGGGTAAAACTCCAATACGTCATTTTGCATGGTTGTTGCCAGCTTACTCGGATTGTAATACAAGGTACCGCTGATATTTTTGATCTTTTCAATTACACTCAAAAACTTTTCAAGTTCAGTCAAATCTTCAAAAAATACAGTCCCGTAAAAATTTGTACTTTTTCCATTAGTAACAGATGTAACGGCGTTTTTGAGAAGTTTACACAAATCACCCGCTTCTTGAAATGGCTTAATATTTTTACAATCAATGTCATCATCATCATCATCAGTGTCATCAAAATCGTTTGAAATGTTTGTTTCTTTGCAAGCTATTCCTCCCCATTCACACAATGCGTTTCTCGGCAACTGAGAAACCAACACAATAGTTAAACAGGTGTTAGGATCATCTTCTTTTTCAAAACATTCTTCATCAAACTGACTCATTTGGTATGAGTACAGCTTCCATGCCTCTGAAGCAATAGGAACCATGGAGAGATCCGTGACATAACACACCATTAATAGCTGCTTTAGTGCATTAGTTGTCTTTTTGATAGTGTCAAAGTGACGCAGAGATAAAACGGCTTGTTCAATCTTATTATATGTGGATTTCCCATCATTGACCATCGTCATAGAAGAGGGTACAAGAGAAATTTGACCACTAATGTATGTTACTTGATTTAGATCCTTTATGTTCCAAATGGCTTGAGAATATGGTCCTATGTTGCATGGGCACCAGTAAGATCTTCCTTGGACATGAAGTCCGCTTTTGTTCTTGTTAAAAGACAAATGTTTTTGGATATTTACAACGTCCACGTCTAGATCAACAACACAAGACAATTGCAATGCACCTTCTATCAAGTCTGAGCCAACACAGGCTCTAGCTGGCGGTAAAGGTCCAATTGATTCCCATACGTTAAAATAGTTGTTGTAAAATTTGTTTACCGTTACAAAATTGGACATGTCTTGCAATAGTAGAGATGTAGACACAACCTGGCATGTTGAAATGTTGTTTTCTTTTAGTAAAGCATCCAATTGTTGGAAAACTTCTGTGGACTGGTTTTCTAATGAATCGTTGCTGCGTTCAGGTTTCAAATTAGAAATGTACAGTTTGTCACCAACTTGGGACACAAATGTTGGTTTTTTGATTTTTAAAGTTTTATTTAGGCGCAACGCGTCAAGACTAATTTCCGCGGGGTCTGCTGTGGATAAATCTGATGCCATTTTTTCAATCAAATTAGACCACTGAATTTCAAACAATGCTGGTTTAATCAAATGTTTTTGTAAAATCTCTACAAAGTTTACAGATGATTCGATCTGGCGTGGAACAAACTCAATATTTAATTTTGCGTTAAACACACCATCTGCGGCGGAGTCCTCATTAATATATTGTAATGATGTTATTTGCAAGTACCCCTTTGTGAAAAAAGGAGCATCAAGTACCATTGTTTCGAATTCACCACCTTCACCACAAATATGCACTTCATACATTTTGTTTAGCTTCAGTAGTGTGGGAAAAACTTGTGGCAGGGATTTGCCCAGATGTGTGTTGTCTAATCCGACGGCAGCCACTTTGATAAGTCTTGCGTCCATTAGAGGCATTCCCTCGCGTGTGTTTTCGCTATCGGTTTTTGAAATGGAACACATCTCTTGCATCAGTTCCAGTTGGTTCCGCTGCCACAGATAGCTTAGACAGGTGAGCCCGAGCCTAGCACACACGTCTTCGACTCTTGTTCTTTGGTACGACGACAGAATGGCACCAACACTTACTGCTTCGATCTCGGGCATTGTTGTTTTGACTTTGCTTAAAAGGGCAAAGAGGTCTTCAATCTCGTCTGTTTCTGTTGGGGTGTAATTGAGATCGACATTTTTCGATGTTTGAGGTTTGATGGGTTGTCTAAACAAAGGTATGCTGTCGTCAACACACTTGGCATACAGAGACACAATGTCGTGACCCACTGTTTGGAACATGAAGCTGTCCAGTTCCTGGTCATGCAGGTTGGCTGGATGTAAGTTTGCCATTGCTGCGAGCTCGTGGCCGTTGCATAGGCAGTGCAAAATGTTGTAGCAGGAGTCCTTGCCTCCAGAGACTAAGGCCACAAACTTCATTCCTGTGTTGTTTTAAATGGGGAAGGGGGAGGCGAATGGTTTTTGGTCTTGATTTGGGGTTTGGAAGTTTGGAGGTTAGTTTTTGTATGCATATTAAGCTGAATCAGTAACCGCTTTGATGAAAAAAAAAAAAAAAAAAAATATAAATTGCTAGCAAGAATCGATGAGTCTGTTTTCGCGAAAGTGCGAGAGCAGACCGCGCTTAAGAAAAGCCCGGTAAGTTGGGAAAATATATTATTTTAGCTCACTAATTGCAGTTGCAGAATTTCTTAGTTTTATATGAATGTATTGGGTCTATAAATGGTAAATGTTAAAGGATCTTGTGTGTATTATCAAGCACGGTGGGGATTATTTATTTGCTCAGCTAGTGCTCGCTCTGCTAGTGTTTGCTTTGCTCCCACTGCTCATGCTCATATCAATTATTCTCTCAAACTTTTGAAAATACTTTTCAACAACGGCCATCCGTTATCTGCCCTCACTGCGTCTCCGTTTTCTTGGAGTCTTCTTAGCAAGTAGTCCTTAGTTTCCAATGGAGGCCCCCATGGCACATATTTGATAATGTTTTTAGCATTATGATTTTTGATCAAATCATAAGTAACGTTGTCTGCCATTCCTAACAATTGTCCAAACACAATGTTGCATTTCCCTGTGTTTTCTTTGGCAACGTTTTTCAACATTTGCGAAGCAATCAGTTGGGACTGATAGTTGTGTGATGCAACGACCAAATGCCCGTACAAAGAATCTTGACCTTTGTTGACCAAATCTTTGATGACTGTGGCCATCACTTCATTGTAGTTTTCATCTGTATTTTGTTTTGTGGTGTGGATGACTTGGCTTCTGTTTGGTTCAGAGTGGATGTATGCACCTCTTACGATTTTCAAACCCAATTTGTAGTTTCCCTGTTGAGCTCTTGTGTATTCGTCAGCCAATTCTTTGGCAGAGTCACTCAAATAAAGTTGCCATGTTCCAACACAGGACACAATTGGAGATGTCTTTGGGTTGAATTTTTGAAACAGTATTCTTTGCAAGTCGTACACTCCATTTTTTTGCAGTTGATATTTTTCTGCATCTATAACAGATACGAAAAAGGGAGTTTTTCTTGTTGGATATTTTTGCAACAATTTTTGATTTAAATCGTAAACAACTTTTGTAATTTTGCTACAATTGTCAATTAAAACTTGTCTTTGTTTTTGCCAATATGGGTCCATATTGTTGAAGTTTAATAAAACTTGTGCTGGATTGGTCACCAATGCTGATGGTTTCAAAGCAATGTAACCAGGAGGAATCTCATTGATACTTGTTGCATTTGTTGCTTTGGAAAGTTGTTGTTCCAAATGAGGTTGTAATACTTTGTAGACAGATTCAATAGTTTCTTTGACAATATGATTGATATCGATGTTTTTTGTTCCTTCTGCATCTTCAATGGTTAATGATAACATCATATTATTGATTCCTTTTTTTTGCAAATTTTTACCTGTTTCCAAAACTTGTTCAAAATTATCCCCACCACAATATAATTTATAAATAAACAATTTAATTAATGGCAATGGTACAAAGGGAAATAATTTGATAACTAGGTTTAAAATAGGTTTATTCAATGTACAACATCCAATCATGGTAAGAGAAAACAATTCAGATCTGCTAAGGGATTTAAGGACATGCACTGGAGAAGGTGCTGGGGTTTTCATGATCTTTTGGATAGCATCTTCTTGGTTGTTAAATGAAGGAGATGATGATGATGATGATAGTGATGATGATGATGATGATGATGATGGTGATGATGACAAAACAGCGTTGTGCAACGATGCTGTTGTGTTTGGGGTACTAGTTGTGTGGATGTGTTTGTGCAATTGGAAATTGTTCAATCTTTGCAATTGGGGAGTTACAAGTTTTGATCCAATATTTTTAGTAGAACCCCCTTTCATAGAGTTTGCAAGAATATATTGCACAGATGCAGTGGTTTTGTGCATTTTTGATTTTTGTAATGTTGATAGAAGCATTTATTGTATTTGAATTTGTTTGTGGCTTTTCTTAGTTGTTTGTTTTTTATTTATTTTCTCTCTTTGTTATTATTAATAATGTAGTTGAAAGTTACTTCTCAATAACGAATCAATAATCCAAAGTATTTTATTTTATTTTTCATAACAACCATCCAAGTTATATACAAGATATTTTCAATGTGTCTTATGATTTATGGCTTTTTTTTGTCATATCTACAAAGAGTGATTCGATTGGATCTACTATTACTCCTACTACTCCTATTACTGCTACTACTTCTATTACTTCTAATACAGCAACTTATATCACGGAGCACACTTTCCTATCAAGATAACTTTAATTGTTTTAATTCAGAATTGCCTTTAAAACACGATATTTACGATATTCATATATGAGTAACACTGCATTATCATAATTATCATCATTATCATCATTATCATCATTATCATCATTATCATCATTATCATCATCGAAACTTGGAAACTTGGTTAAAAAATAAATTCAATTATATCGGAAACCCAACTCCGTCTTTTTATGTAAGTTGTATTTACTAAGTGACATACCAAAAATACCCTTTAAAAGAAGGTTAAAACAAGAAAAAAAAAATAAAACAAGAAAAAATTAAAAAAAGTACTTGACTTATCTTTAACGGCATTCATCGAATCTGTGATAATACTGGAAAGAAGAAAAAAAAAAATAAAACCAGACAAAGACATACAGCAAGTGTGAGAGAGAGAGAGAGAGTGAGAGAGTAAGAGAGAGAGAGAGAGAGAGAGTAAGAGAGAGAGAGAGAGAGAGAGAGAGAAAGAAAGAGAGAGAAACAAAAAAAAATATGTTCGGGAAGCCAACTCCGATTTGAAATTTAATAACAGTTTAAAGTTTAATGCTGGAATAAATGATTATGATTAGAGGAAATATAATTGATTTGTTCCTTCCATAGGCATCAAGGAATAATGACATTCGTGGTTTGTGTGTTGAACGTCTCTGTTAATATATATATATATATATATATATATATATATATATAAGTAAACGCTAATTCGTATTAGATGTTCAATGCATTATGTATTCACTGCTATATCTTGGTATTGTCTACATAATCTGAGGCAAAATAGGCAAGTAGAGCATGTTGATAGTTTTGAGATTTGGTAATGTCATTGTGATCAAGTTTTTGTTCTTTTAGTAAATCTTTGTATTCTGCAGATCTGGGGAAATCACCACTACCAGGAGTAAAGCCAATGTTGGTTATATTGCTATTACTGTTACTGTTACTCATGTCATTAGGAGAAGCAAGAGACTGAAATCTCTGTGGGATGTTGTACTGTGGAAGAGTAATGTTTGATTTGGTATTATTAGTAAAAGTGTCAGTTGCAGCATTAGAAGTTTTCTTAGAAGTAGCAGAAGAAATAGTAGAAGTCTCCTTAGGAGTAGCAGAAGAAATAGTAGAAGTCTCCTTAGGAGTAGTAGAAGTCTCCTTAGAAGTAGTGGAAGTCTCTGTAGTAGTATTCTTGACATTTCCAGACAAAGAGTCCAAAGATATTTGGTCGTTGATTGTTTTGTGCACCAATGCAGGAATTTGACCAATATTTGATTTCTTGTATTTCAATAACGAATAATCCTTATCTACAGTTTCATCAGTAATGTACTCTTTTGAAGGAAAATTCTTATTCTCGTTGCTTTCATCTTGTCCCTCCTTAGTGTAGTTCATATCAATCTTGAGCTGAGCATTTTTTCTTGCAGAATCAAGTCTTATGTTGTACTTCTTCAACGTGTCATATACCTGTTCAAACAACGTGTATGGGTGATGGCCGTATTTTCTGGTGTTTTGTTTCATCTTGACAATCGCTTTGTGAATGTCTGCTACAGTAACGGTCAACAGTAATCTTGGTTTCCCACTTTTTTCTGCAAAAGATCCTCTCTGCAAAACAACCATGTCGCCGTTAGTAGTAAAGTCCATGTTGACAGGATTTTTGACCACTTCAAAATCATCTTCATACGCATCCATATTCAAAATGGTTTCTTTGATCAAATGGGAACAAAAACTTTTTACACACGATTCCAAATATTGTAAAGTGTCCACATTGTCTAAAGGTAAACAGTTTTTTGAAACAGGATAGTATTCCATTAACCCGTGTTTACTATAAATTTGTAACCATCTTTCTTGCCATTTCTGATCCAATTCAAACAATCTATTGTTATTGTCACTGTCACTGTCACCATCATTATTGTCAGTATTGTCACTCTCATTGCTCCCAGAGTCATTTCCAAGAAAGAGTGCAGTGGAAACACACTGGGCCAGCGTCTCCTCAATCTCGCACCATTCTTGATCCATCTCATACGCTATGGGCAGATCAGCTCTTTTGATCAATGACCGATTCATCGCTTTGTTTCTCATCGAATCGTAATTATTTCTCAATATATCATAGTACATCACAATCTCGTATTTGGTTTTACTTGGAATTTGCAATGCCCACTCGTCCACTAAATGTATGGAATACCGAGAAAGACAATGAAAGAAAACCTGTTTTTCAACATCGCTCCATGGTATACCAATTTCTTCATTCGTTGAAAGTATGGTGGTGTCGTTTTCAAATGAATATTGCACACTGTGGTCTTCACTTTCCAAATCTTCCTCTTCTGTATCAGAAGACAGGCTATCAGAGTCGCTGCAGCTGCCACCACCACCACCATTACCACCACCACCACTACCTACATTTTTATCAGCCAAAAAATTGGTATAATTAGCATTTTCTTCATCTGTAAAATCACCTGCATTGAAATTACTAGTTTCGAGTTGTGCAATCACACTGTTCAAATGAATGTTTGACGTTTGCAAATCGTTTTTGAAAGCCGGTGCAAACAAAGCATTTTTCACTTCATCGTTAAATAGCGAAATGTATTTGATTACGCAATCATTATTATCAAAAAGCTGTGCATCATGTTTTCTTTTCGTGATTCTGTTATTTTTCATTGCAAGCGTGTTTTTTTCTACGCCAGTGGTGTATTGGTCCAAATAGCAATGTTATTCAATACTGCATCGAACAGATGTATTATACCGTTGATCCACGCCTTAGTTTTAATGTTTATGTTTCCAGAATTATGTGTGTTTCTGTTTTTTTTTTTTTTAAAACATCCTCATCTCTCGGCTCCACAGGTTCCACGCATCTCAAATTTTTTTTGGGTTGTTTTTTTTTTTTCTTTTTCGTGCAGATTTTTTTCAAATACCAAGCGCCTTTAACTTGATATATATATATATATATCAAAAGTCAACTCAAATCACGTCCAATAAATCAAAATAATCCGTTCTATCCCTTAAGAAAACCGCTACCATCTGAATCCAAATAGACATTGCAACAAACATAACGCAAGAACTGTGACTTTATTTTGCATCGATTGACGAAAGCTAACACGCGTTGCTCGAGATCACTGAACAAAAAAAAAAAAAAAAAAAAAAAAAAAAACAGCAGACATCATATTCACCAAAACCACCATATCAAATAAATGCTCAGAACTCAAATAGTCAACAGAGCATCCACTGCTAAATGGAATTTTAGCCGATACTCGTCAAAAAGCTTACACCTGCTCACCCAACCATATCAAAAAAGACAATATTCTACAGGAAAGCCCACTTCAGCGAATCTTTTGGTAGAAGATACTGGTTCAAAAAACAAAGACCACGCTACTTCAGCATTGCAGCATGATGCTGCAGCAGCAACCCCAGAACTTCCGACGTCATTTTCACCGAGCAATGTCTATGACGACAATTATTACGCATCCATCACCAATGTGTTGAAATCCAACATGTCTGATACTAGCATAAAATCCTCATTGGCAAACTCTTCTTTGTCTCCAGATCCATCTGCCCTAAAAAGTGATCATATCTCATTTTTATCCTTGGAATTGAAAAATAAAGAGCAAGAAAAGAAAGACTTGGAAGAACTGGAAAAGGCAATGTCAATTGTAAAAAACACAGAAAATGACCTTGAAACAGCCACCAAACAATCAAACGTGGATGCGAATATTCCAGAAGAAGTGGACCTTAACGCAGCAACCAGAGGAGCGAAAAAAAAACCAGCCAAAGAAAATATAATGGTGATCAATCCGTCTCAAGGGTTTGGTAAAAATAGAAACAAAAGGAAAACTTATGGCTACTTGAATCAAAAAAGAGAAACCCTGTTGAAAACTGATGAATACGCTTTTATAAGAAATAACGTGTTGAACGAAAAAACCTCAGAAAACAGTGCAAAAGAACTGAATGACTTTTTGTCAACAAACTCATCTGTGGACCACAACAGTATCACCAATTCTTTTGCCATGAACAATTTGAACATGACCATGAAAAGCATTGAACAAATGTCCAAAAAATCAGATGGAAACCCGACCCAAGATAAAGCTACTTTGCTGGCATCTATAAACTCGTTCAAACCAACAGCAACAACTTCCATCTCACCTGAATACCACGAGTATCTTACAAAAACATTGAAAAAAAGATTTACCAGACAACAATTATACGATTTTGCTATCAGTAGTGAGTTGTCCAATGAAACCTCTTTGTCCAAGACTTTGGCAAAATCATCAACAAAGAACAAAATCGTCACTTATATTCTTCATGAAATATGGGATATAGACATTAACTACAAAAAAGTTTTTGAGCATGAAGAGATTTTGTATCTTGATAGAATCCAGTCATATTTGCTATTTTTCGGCGACGAAAATCACGAAATTTACAGATACTTGTATGAAAGAGGAATCAAAATATCTGTTGAATTACCAACAGTGTTAAGCAAAGACAACGAAGAAAGTCTTAGATCTTTGGTCAGAGTGCAAGGATCAAAAGAGATGTGTAAATTGGCAGAAGTCTACATCAGAGAAAGATTGAAAAAATTCAAAACTTACAAATTCAATATAACAGATGTGATTACGAATCATTTTGGTAATGTCGATGAGGTTACACAAAAACTTTCACTAAAGCAAATTGCAAAATATATCCAGTCAGAAGTTGGATGTTTCATTCAACCACTGGTCCCTGACGTGTACACTGAATGTTACCTACACACTAGTTCAGGTAAAGACAAGTTCACTAAAGCAAGAAGACTTTTGTTATCAATCTTGAATTACAACCCACAGATTCATGAAGCAGTTTTCGATTTCACGGAAAACCCATTAGAGGAAAAAGAAATTAATAAATACCCAAATCCAAACATCGAGCCTTTGCTTTGGTTTGAAAAAAATAAAGTTTTCTTTAGAAAAAGTTTACCAATAAAAAGACATGCTTCCAAAGGCTCCAAGACCGAGTATGAATTGACATCCAACCAAATTGATGAAATCTACAATAAGCTTGATGAACTTGAGTCGACGGAAGAAAAAGTAACTATATCTCAAGAAAACTTGAAATCCAATATTTCCATACAATTGGGCTCATATTTGGAAGCAAATGACAAAACAAAAACTTTCATTACACAAGTTCCTCATTTGAATGAAAAAGTTTTGACATTGCCTTTAATGGTTGAAGAGTCTGAATCGGAAACACAACAAAATGAAAAGCAAACAAATTATATTCAGGAGCAATCAAAAGAAGCATTGCCGGTTACAAACACAATCAAAAAAACTGGTGACGAAGGTGTCACAAAGTTACATTCTTTTGAAGATTTGGAGACGTTGAAAATTGAAAACGAAAAGCAAGGTGTGTTGCTTGAAAACGATTATGAAACAGCTTCTGTTTCCGACACAACGCTAAACTCAATGGTTGTTCTCAAATTCAATCCAAAAATATCCAAAAATAATAACTACATGCCGAGTGGAGAAACGCAATTTTTCAAACCACCTCCTATGGAACTTTGGTTTGAAAAAAGCTCCAATGATATTAAACCGGACATCTATTCTGCTAGATGCCTTTTACCTTTGAATGAAACCCATATTTTTTTGAAAACGCCACAACTAAAATTTGATGTCAAAATTGTCAAGGACAAGTATATTGAATTATGCAGTCCGTTTTATGAAGAGCATGAAGAAGACGCACCAGATACCTTATTTGAAACCGCGGATCAAAACAACTGGTTGTCAGACCAACAAGGGTTGAAAAACTACTTGGAGTTGTTGAGCAAAATGAAAACACTCAACGTTCACAACGTTCCAAGACTGTTAACTTTGAATATTCCGCTAAAGCCTGGCGTTGTTTTGGAAAACGTTGAGTATGATGTGGTCTCGATCAAAGAAACAACTTTTTTGAACTTCAAATACATGAACAAATATGCAACTCAATTTAGTGACTTGAAATCACCAGAATTGAACTCATTCGCAACTCAAATTGACTTTATTGGTGGTGAAAAATTGGATAAGAATAATTTTGGCCAGTTTCTGAACGATGTGTTGAAATTTTGAAATTTGATCCTGTAAATAAAACGCGTAACTGATATATAGTTTCAGTCAAAGCACTGTGTGTCTCAACGTATTACTTTTTTCAAAAACTCTTGGCGTTTTTGTTTCTCTGGATTTGTGTTGCCTTGGCTACTGGAATCAAAATTGCCAACGTGGCTTTGCTTGTTGACTTTGTTTGGGCTTTTCTTGAACACAGCTTTTTTCCGCCAAGAGCTTTTATTTGTCAAAGGATGAGATAAGTTCGATGTTGAAGTGGAAATCCCTGACTCAGCATTTGAGACTTTTTGATCTTTGTTTCCATTTGCTGAATACAGAATTGTGGGTTCTTGAGAAAATTTCCGTTGGGCCAGATCAGGGTCGTTTGCCGCTGACCCTTCTTGGTTGGTAGACTCTATCAACTTTTCCGCTTTGCGGGTGTCCTGCTCATCGAACTCAATATAAGATCCCTGCTCAAATAAGTCCTTATTCTTGTGATCAGATCTGTATTTGAGTGTGTTATGAGAGGGAAGCAGTCTGCTGTGTTTGATGTTTGTTTTGACATTGTTTTTGCCACCATTTCTGGCCTCCAACTGGCTTCTGTGAGCTGATGTCATTGATCTGATTTGCAACGGCGAGTGTACGTTGCGTGTTATTGGTTTCTTGAAGCACTTTTTTCTTTAGGTATCAGAGCTGGTCTATCGGACTGTAGAGCACCAAAATATCTACTTTTGTCAAAGGGGCTTTCCAGATTACAAGCTCCGTGTCAATTCGTAGTTTGCTAATCAAGTTTCTGATGTTTTCTGACAAACCTTTGAATGCATTACCCGCCGATTAATGATTCTCCGACGCAAAAAAAACATGAACAAAAACATGAACCAAAACAAAAAAAAAAAAAAAATAAAAAGAAAAGAGAGCAGAAAAAAAAACGTCTGACAGGTGTGTTTCATCTTTTGATGTTTTAACGTTTCATCTTTGTTGTTGTTTTTTGATAACATGTTGGGTTATTTTTAGATAACTATCTTTCTCAGAGGTAAGTCGTTGCATGGACTTGATTTTAAAAGAAAATGGGAAGCCCACATGATGAAGATCAGTGAGATCCTATAAAACAACAACTATTAGGCACAATATCTAATATTCTCGAAAAAAAAAATTAAAAGGGTACTTATTTTTTTCAAAGTAGAACGAAATAAAGACTGCACAAGACCTTCAAAAGTTAAAGCTAAGCTGAACAAGGAAAAACAAGAACAATACAACATGGCCAGTACAATTTCTGTGAAAGACCAAATTGACCCTCGGGCATGTGTCCTCCAAGCCAAGGAGGCTTTGCAGGATAGCAGTCACGCGGAAAACGACAGGCAACTTCAAGGCACCACAATTTGCGAGGAAGACGGTCTTTATCAATACGAAGACGAAGAAATGCCGCCCGGTTGCATTTCTGTGAAAGATTTTGCATATACTCTTGAAGATCCTTTGCATTATGGTTTCTATTCAGATACAGAAGAGTACGACGAAGAAGCATATGGAGGAGAAAGTGATGAATACGACGAACACGATCCCAACTCTGTGCTTCAGGAGTACTACGAAAATGATGACGATGATGAAGATGAAGATAACAAAACAAATCACTATCAGGAGCACGATCAGGGCAATGAGTATTCTCAGGATAAATATTTTGAAGATTTTGATAGAAGGAAAAGCTACATAATGCCGTCAGAACACATAATAAACAGAAAAGCTATAGCTTTATACGATTTTGAAAATGAAAACGAAAACGAGTTGGGTCTGCAAGAAGGACAAGTTGTTTTCATTGATTACAGGCATGGTCAAGGCTGGCTAGTGGTGGAGACAATGGACGGGATGCACACTGGTCTTGTACCAGAAGATTACCTTCAGATACTAGATGAAGGCAAAGAAGATGAAGATGCAGATGCAGAAGCACATAATGGGTTTGCCAATGAATACGCTGATGCAACTATAAACAATACTGTGGTGAACAATACCCTTGATGAAACGCATGAAGACTGCGCAAAACGACCAGATTATTTAGCAGGATTGTTTGATGTGGAGCAGGGAACTGGTCCCCTGCCGAGTAACGGAAATAATTACTCTTCCCACACCTCATTAACTGATCCTTTAAATGAAGATTTGAAGACATTATCTATCCACTAAAATGCTCAAACCGAGAAAGAAAACTGGCCAAAAAGACTTTTTTTGATCAACGAAATAACTCTTTTTTTTTTTTTTTTTTCAGTATTATGAAATATACTTAACAAGCAAGCCTAGTCTTAAGTATATCCTGAACCATGTAAAAAAAAAAAAAAAAAAAACGGTTGCTTTTAGATATAAAGAGATGCATAGATTTATACAGATAAAAATATTTCAAACCCGCATTAACTTTATTACTCCGCGGTGAGTTCGATTTGCTCATCACCAATAACTTCCGCACCTTTCCGAATTTCCATCAGCTCTTTATCGTCTATTGGACCGCCTAGCTCATTCAGCAGGATAGACTTACTACCGGCTACAAGTTCGCTAACAATCTCATCGGAATCAACATTTTCCCCAAGTTTCACAAGCATACTGAAAGCCACTTTGGCATCGTAAACCAAGTCTTCAATCTTTTTGTCGTCAGCTTGTAATTTTGATTCTTCGATATGAGTGTTAAACTCGTAGAACTGTTCAGGAGTTTGAATTTCCAGTGCTAATTGTATAACTTTTGCTTTTAAGTAATTGGTAAAACCTTCCAAGTATAATGCTTCCAGATTATCTTCATCGATATCTTTGGTGCTGTTTAGAATATCCAAAGATATGTCGTAAAGACCCATTTCAATGCACATCTTGCTGCAGTTAAGCAAAGGTTGAACCAACTCCATGTATTGGTCGTGATCCATTTTGCCCTCTTCCAGTAGACTTTCAACATATTGTTTTTTCACTTGGAAATATTTCCACGCATTCAAAAAACATTCTCCTGCTTCATTGAATCTCTGCTGTGAAATTCTAATAGATCCCAAAACAGACCATACTTCCGGCGACTGCTGGTTGGAAAATTCCATGGCCTTGTTGACCAACTCTTCGCATTGCGCTTCGGCATTTTCTTCCATGCACAAATCAGTCATCCAAATATCAATCATTGTCAATAACCCACTGACAATTTTTTCCACCTCGGCTTCGGTCAAAGTTTCCTTGTTTACAGACATGTTCTGGATCCCCTGGGTAATGTAATTTAGGCCCTGCACACCACCGACAATTTGGCCTAAAATGTAAAATTTGTCGTTACCTGTGCCCTCTCCTTGAGGATCCAATTCAGCTAATCTAACCAAAAGTTCATAAGCCTTTTCAATCTTGTTTGTTTCCATGTAGCAGTCCGCAAATGTTTGCAGTAAGTCAAGGTTTTGTGTTATTGCCAGCTGTTTTCTCAAAGGTTTCAAAATTCTCAAAGCATCACTGTAAAGTTTAACCTCGGTTTTGGCGTGTGCCCTGCTTAAAATATCCTGAGTGCTCATATAATTGTTTGGGTAATTTCCAAATTTCTGTTGGATCACTTTGCTTTTCTCTTATGTCACACAATTGATTTTTCAACTTAATAACGTTGGGTCTAGAAGTCATAGCCATTAGATGATGTCTTGCAAGACCATCTGATTTTGGCGTCTAAACTTTAAAAAAAAAAAAAAGAAAAGATTTAGTAATATTTTATTTTTTTTTTGCCCGTCGCTTTTTAAAAAAAACGTCAAGATTTCCGATACAGAACAAGAAAACTTTCAAAAACTTGATTTGTGTCAGATTTACATAATATCGTTTAAAAACGTTTATTAAATAGATGGGAAATAACTACAAAAGTTTCTCACTGTAACTGAATAAAAGGAAACGATGTTATTTGAGAAAATTGAGATTTCTGAGAACCCGCTCCTTAAGGTTGCCATGATACTCTTTATTCTCATTCCAAATCACCATGTCCATTTCTTTTCTTCCACTATCCAAATCCAATTGACTTAAATTGGCTATCTTTGAAGACCCAAACAAAAGATAAAAAAAATACAAGGCACTAAAAAATATTATGCTGCAATAAGAGGAAAAAAAATTTCTTGTTGACCATTCCTTGTGCAAGAAGTTTGTAAACCCCATAAACAAAATCAAAAACACAGACCCTAGCAATCCGTAAATGGCTAGGTACGGTTGCATCGGCGATTTATAAGGGTATGCAGGATTGTCTCTTGAGATTATATCGGTCCGTTCTTTCAAAGCATAAAAAAATCTTAAGAAGGAAACGTTCATCACACACCACACAATGGATATCAAAATGCTGGCGAATTGTGTGAAAACTTGAAAATTGTTTACCGATGTTTGATTAACAGCCAAGTAAGCAACCAAGTTGAACAATGAAGAAAACAAAACTGCTATGTAAGGAACTCCATGTGTGTTGCACGCGGTGAAAATAGCAGGCGCTTTATTTTGTATGCTTAGTGTGTAAAGAGCACGACTCGAGGCAAAAAGTGCACAGCACCCTGTTGACCAACCGAAAAAAAACAAAACAGCGTCAAACCCTTTTGCAAATGTGCAGTAACCAAAGTTTTGCAAAGCCAACACCCATGGGGACATCATGTTAAGGATTCTCAAATTTGTTTGGCAAGAATCGCTGAACCTAGAGTGGGAAAGATAGTCAAGGGTTTCTTGTGAAGGTTTGTAATACAAATGCAATCTTGGGTCTCCGCTGTATATATTCAAACCAACAACAAAAATAGAAACAATGTATAGTATGATGATCAACATAAACGTTTTTTTGATGGCAGAAGGCAACGAGTTTCTGGGATTGATAGCTTCAGAGTTGGCAACAAATGACATTTCGCAACCACTAAATGCATAAACAGAACCGACAATTGAAAAAATAACACTAAGAAATCTTCCCATCGCTCCACTGATCCCTGCTTGAGATTGAATAGATCCAATGGAAAAGTTTTTCAGATTGAATGTTGGTCTGAATGGGCCGTAATGTTCGGAAGGGCCTTGGGACTTGCTATTATCCCAGTATCTAAAACCAACGTAGCTCTTTGTGGCTCCTCCCGTGTTCAATACGATCATAACAATGATTAGTAAAAAAGTTATTATGACCTTGATGGAGCTAGTCACTGTGATGATTTGGCCAAAATGCCTTACTCCAAGAAGATTCACTAGGAGCGTGAGTATTATGATTAAAGTAACTGAAACCACGGCAACTTTTGTTGCTTGATTTTCAGGGAAAAATGCTTGTAGAATTGTTGCCGAAACTACAGTTTCGTTGGGTAAAGATATTGCATATGACAACCAGTAACACCAACCTATTGAAAACCCAATGGCGTCACTGACGAAGCGCGAGGCTAAGCCACTAAATCCGCTGGAAAGCGGAATAAAACTTGACAACTCGGAAAACGAAAGTAAAGTAGAAATAACAATCGAGCCGCATCCAGCAAAGCCAATCAAAACTCCCAAGGGGCCACCAACATAAAACAAACGACCAGAAAAAACAAATAGACCAACGCCCAAGCACTCCCCGATCGCTATCATTGTGAGCTGATTAACAGTAAGACCTCGTCTAACATAATTTTGATTGTGTGATTTGCCCCAGTCATGGAAAACATGCTTAAAATTATTATCGGCTGCTGGTCTACTCTGCTCAAACATCTCAGTAACATTTGAAGAGTTATCATACATGTAATCATCAGTACGATGATTGTATAACTGATTGTCAATGTTCCATGGTGATAGTCTATTGTCAATGATTTCTGTCCCATTTGAAGTGGAAGTGACGCTAGATATATGATAATTTTTCTTGGTGAAGTTTTCCCCTTTCTTGAAAAGTGTTTTTCGTGAAAAGAAGTCTAACGGATTTTTCCACTTGAAACCAATAGGCGAGAAGGAGTTATGTTCCAGGCTTTGTTCGGTGTTCGGTTTGTACAAATGAAGTAGTCCTTCATTGTTTAAAACTTGAACATTGCCTCTATTTTTCATTACCATATCAAGCTTTTCCCTGAGCTGGTACTCTCTAGTGACTTTTTTATTATATTCCAAGAAGTCATCTTCACGATCATTAATGCTACCTGATGTGTTTTCTGCTTGTTGCTGAGCCTTTGTGTCGTAAAGGTTCGTTAGCCAATATCTGTTGTTCACGAGATTATCCCGCAATTGGCTAGGGCTATGTGTTGCAACAATTTCTTTGATAATGTTCGTATTAAGGGAGTCGCCAAAACTTTCTAGTTCTTCTGAATTATGATATGAAACATTTTCCACGTCATTTGAACCTAGACTTGGAAATTTTCTTTTGTGTTTTTTACCATCAAGGAAATGATCTTTATTGTTTTTCAAAGCTATGTTGTTAGTAGAAGGAAACAAATCCGGCAGTGGTGATTCTAAGTTTGTTGGTCCGGTGTTTGATAAAGCATTTTCCCCACAACTATGAGAGTCATATTCTTCTGTCTTTTTTTCATGAATAGTATCTGAGTCAGTCATTCAAGTGCATGAGACCAATCTGCTTTCTGCTGCTTTTGTGTTTTAGTCCTGGTGATTTCGAAACATATATGTATGCATAGTCATTTAATTCAGATCAAAAAAAAAAAAAATATATGGTGCAATCTGATTATATTTCAAATATGCAATATCAGTTAATGAAAATCGAAAATATAACTCGTCATCACGTGGACATAATCAGTTTGACTGGGTTGTTTTTTTTTTGCAAACGAGAACTAAGAATCTTCAAAGATGTAAATAATTTGCACCGTCAGAAATGCAACTTGTGCTATCTTTTATTGTTATTATTATCATTATACACGTAAAAGTACATTAAAATCTTATAAAAAGGTAAATTGTTGACAGAACATTAAATGACTGTTTAACAATCCAGGTGACACGTTTACCTATTAGCCTTTTTTTGGTTTTTAGCCTCAGCGGCAGCTAATCTTCTGTACCTTTCGATTTCCGTTTCGTCTTCCTGGTCTTCGTCGTCGTAGTCGGCTTCAGACTCGCCAGTTTCATCATAAGACTCGTTATCACCTTCTGAAAACGATTGGTCGTTTTCAGTTTCCTCATCTTCTTCTTCTATGTCCGAAGGATGCACTTGTGGAGCGGGAGAAACTTTTCTTTTCAGTGCCTCCCCTCCAACGGCTGGTGGGTCATTTGTATGCGGTTGATCCTTGGCCAAAGTGCTCTGTTTGGCAGGCTTTTGGTCTTTCACACTCGTAGGTTGACTACTAGTTCTTTTGATCCCGACTTTGTGCAAAGCTTTGTTCATAAAGGAGTCGCTTCTTGGTCTGTTTTTATTCTCATCGTCTTTTGCGTTTTTCTTTTTACCCTTTTCGTGAGTTTTGATTTTGTATCTTCTCAGCACTTCTCCGCTTTCGTTTTCAATAATCAATTGATTGTCAATTTTGTATGCGTAATATTTCTTGCGCTCCTTTGCGCTTCTGCTTTCTTTTGGAAATTGCGGTTCGCCAGACAAAACTTTTTTCAAACTACTTGCGCCATCAGATAAAACTCTTGTTAGCTTGTTTCCTGAGCTTGCATTCGACTTGCTACGCTCAAGAGAGGCACCTTTTTCTGATTTCTGAGAGGCTGAGGAAACCAAAGAAGAGTCGTCATTCAATGTGGCTTGAGCAATAACCTCACCGTCTCTATCTTCAAGGATAATGTTTTTCCCCTCTGTAAAAGCAACATTACCAGATTCGTGTGTCAAAGAATAGATCTTTCTTAAAGCTTCTTCCTTTGTTATGGTTTCAGTATTAGCATCTTTTTGGTCAGATTTTTTTGGTTTTTCACCGCTGTCCTCACGATCTGCTTTTTCTTCATCCTTAAATTCAACATTTTCCGGTTCCAAACCGTCATTTTTTTGTCTTTCAGATTCAGAGATGTGACTTGCAATACGTTCTAATTGTTTTGGACTCATATCGCCAACTTCTTTTTCACCGTGCATTTCGTTTTGAATATGTTTTGATGGTTTTTCTTTTGGATCATATTCTTCGTCTGAATAGTTATATTCCAAGTTCAAATTGTTGTCTGGGTTTTGGAAAGCGTATTGGTTACCGTGAGATCCATAAACTTGATCTTCATCTTGATCTTCATCTTGGTCTTCATCGTAGTCGTAATCTGCATAAGATGCTTCGTCTTCGTGATAATAATCATGATTGTCAATAGCACCTTCGGACAAACCTTCGCTGATTGCTGATTTTCTTCTTCCACCTGGTGTCCCAGGAATTGGTGTATAATGGTCTTCATTGTTTTCAGTTGGATATGGTGTTTGTTGTCTACTATTGGCCACCGAGCTCAAGGCAAAAGATGCAGCTTTTGCTTCTTTTTCCCTTTTGATTCTTTCCTTATCCAATTTTTCATGAGTCTTGTCAATATCAGTTTCTTGACCAAAAAATTTTTGTCTTTTTCTTCTCAATTTTTTGAATTTTTTAACAGCTTTAGAATCTTTTGGTTTCCTTTTGGCACCTCCAATAGGTCTAGCTCTAGAGTTATTAGCATCTTCAGAAATTCCAGGTGAAGAAGAGCTTTTGGATAATTGAGTGTCAACGTAGTCATCTTCGTCTTCGTCATCGTATTTTTCTTCATCTTTTTCCATGTTTGAAGATCTTTTTTCATCGCTACTGACATTGGATGGTGCCAACGTATCAATTCTTTGTAAAGAAACAGTTCCGTCATCATCGTTGTTCAATTCCGGTAATCTTTGCATCCATGCTGGACCTTTGTTTCCTCCATTTGTAGTATGTGCAGTGAATGTTCTAGTCAATGTAATTGTGTTCAAGTGTCTTCCCAACATCATCATTGCCACTGATGAACCATGAACCAAAATTGAAGTTATGACAAAAAAAGTAACCAATGGCCATATAATGTACATGACCCTATAATATTTTACATTTGATGATGGGAGTTCCGCCAGGGGACCATCTTCTGCATGAACACTGTAATGTTCTAATTCTGCTCTTGCTAAAATACTGGCAAAAATTGCACCAACCCCAATGGAACCAAACCAACCAACAAATAAGGCTTCTCTAATTGATTTGATATCTGGAATGAATTTCCAAAAAGCCAACATCGCTGGTAATCTTCTTAAAAATATGATGACAATAGATAAAACAACCAATCTCCAAACATCAAGACCCAAATAATGATTATTGTATTCTTGCCATGGAATGATGGAACCCAAATAAATGAAATATGAATAATTTAATAATAAATCAATAACAGTGGAAATATGTGTTTCATGGGTTTTTTTAGAAAACCAACCATCCCATGCAAAAGCTGCACCTGCAGAAAATGAAACCAATAAATCGTCAACAGCTAAAATAGATCCAAATCCTGCACATGTCACAGCCAAAATAATATAAAAAGCTAAAAAGGATTCTCTATCAATGTATTTTTTCATTTCACAATATTTGATAACGTGTCTTCCACAATATCCAATAACAACACCAATTAAACAACCCAAAATACATTCGTATAATAAAGTGACACAGATCCAATCTTTGACAATTTCACCTGCATTACCCTTGTCAACAATAAGATGCAATGAAAGATAGATAAAGGGGAATGCCATTCCGTCGTTACATCCGGATTCCGCACTAATCAAATTTCTTAAATGTTTTGGAACATGAGTTTGAGCAAATGCACCAGCAACAATCGATTGTGATAAAACAGGATCTGTTGCAGTGATACATGCAGCAATCAACAAACCTTCGGGAAATGAAAGTCCTGGCATGACCAAATATACAAATGCACCAACAATAAGCCATCCAGCAGTCATCACGGGTACTAAAAGCATGAAAACACTTGTCCAATGTTTCAACATGTATTTTTTCGGAAGTTCAACAGCAGTGGCAAAAATTTGTACACAAAGGACCACTCTACTTAATTCCAAAGTTAGATTATCTATATTCCCCCATGAAGCAGGATTAAACCAATTCAAACAATGTGGACCCACAATCAATCCGAAAATAGTTGCTGCAGTGGATTCACCAAAATATAATTTTTCTTTAACCACATAAGACACTAAAGAAAACGAAATGGAAAAAACACCAATGCAAGCGTACGCGACATGCGCTTTGGTTACTGTCAAATGTTCCCAAACCATGTTATATGTGTGTGTGTGTGTGAGTGTGTGTGTGTGTGTGTGTGTGTGTGTGTTATACTTTTTGAGTTTGCTCTAGTTTATAAAGTTTTCTTGCTCTTTTATTCTATTGAATAATGTACTAATAAATGTACTATTTTTTTGTAAAATATCTCTTCTATGCAAAGTTTTTGAAATGGGTAAACTAGGATAGATAATAATGTTGATAATGACTAGTAAGTAAAAGTGATATACATTAAGGTGTATTTGTTATTTCCTATTTATTGTTTGTTAAATGTTCGGTTCCTTTATATATGTATAGATATTGTCGTTGTTGAAAGATGAAGAGCTAAATTAATTCAAATATTGAACACGTTTGAAAGACCTCAAGTATAAGCCATCATGCAAGTTTAAAAAAAAAAAAAAACAATAGCATGTGGTTATCAAAGTGGGGCCAACAAGAAGAGGAATAAGAATAAG
>ERZ794936.290-NODE-290-length-27074-cov-33.188460_pt1 | contig 27074 bp, 14 predicted proteins | sample MGYA00511083_ERZ794936 | MGnify/ENA primary metagenome ERZ794936 (study PRJEB30137, sample SAMN04331409) | food metagenome | isolation source: Y2 must sample point D1 replicate A | place: Australia: South Australia | collected 2014 ... | reverse complement strand
AGAAGAAGAAGAAGAAGAAGAAGAAGAAGAAGAAGAAGAAGAAGAAGAAGAAGAACAAATAAATATTGAAGTGGATGACGTTGCATTTTTGGACGAATACAACATCGCAAACGGATTACCAGGAATAAAATATTCAGGGATCAGCAACACCGATATTTCTAACTTGGAAAATCTTTTGGTTGATCAAGAGCTTAAAAAAATGCAAGCACATAACGCCCCTGGAAATGGGATGAAAAGTTGTTTCTTTGCGCAAAGCGATAGTGGTATGGCATTGAAACTCAATTCGAATATACAGCTGACTCAAGAAATCAGACACATTTGCCACAAAATTTATTTGATAAGAGAGCTTCAAAACAGACAGGCCATGGTTCCAACTAAAAACAATCCAACTCCTTGGAAATTTACTCCAACCTTGTTCAAAAAATTTGAAGTAGATGCCAAAGTTGACATTGACAGCGTTTCACAGCTACCCACAAGAAACTTCAAATATGACGGCCAAGTTGCGAAATCTGTGCTTCTCAAAACCTCTTCCAAGATTGCGATGAATAGTGGTTTTGAATCTACAGAGCGGAGCGCTGTATGCATGTTGAACGATATTGCAGAAGAGTATTTGTGCAATCTGATTAAAACTTTGAAAGTGCATTCAGAGTCCATTTCCACAAACAAGCAGGACCCAGAAACATCTTTGCAGGTCTCACTACTTCAAAATGGGATTATACGGCCAGACGAGTTATACTCATACTATGAAAAAGAGTTTTTGAAAAAAACTAAAAAGTTGAAAGACATCAAGTTCAAACTAAACAATTTCTTGAAGCAATTATTGAGACCAAGTTTGAAAGGCCTAAACGAAAGAAACTTTGATGATGAGAGCACGGCTTTTGTGACTGGTGAGTACACGAGCGAGCTTACCGGCGAAGATTTTTTTGGTTTCAAAGAGTTGGGTTTGGACAAGGAGTTTACAATGTTGGGCAAGTCTATTCCGTTGCATTTGCTTGCCTTTCAGTTTGCTGGAAAACCTGGTGGAACTTCTGTTAAAGATAATAAGATTCAAAAAGATGAGTTACTAAATATCAAGTATCATAGACTAACGCAGGCTGACTTGGATAACAAAAAACTTTTTCCACAATTGATGAAAGAGTTTTTTACAAAGCAATTGGAAGTTAGCAAAGAAGTTGAAGCAGAACAAAAATCAAAACAGGAACCAGGAAAAGAACTGACGACTGATTCTGAACAAAATGAAAACACTGATCTCGCAACAAAAGTTTCTACTGAAGTCGAAGGCGTTGACAAAGCCCAGGAAGGTAGAGAGGATGAAGCATCTGAGTTGAAAACTGCTGGGTCCATTGAGACAAACAATGACAAAAACATTTCAAACGATATCGCACATGCAGAACATACACCTTCTCCTGATTTTTTCATCTTAGAAGATGAAGAGCTGCCAAATAAACCTAAGCCACCAAGACTACCACCTACAGGTAAAGTGATTGGCATGAAAAAGAAGCTAGTCAGTGAGTCTTACTTTTTGCCTGAATCTTTGAAAGCTAAATTGGAGACCGAACGGAAGCTTGCTGAAAAGAAAAAACAGGAAGCCTTGGCCAAAGCTAAAGAGCAAAAGGAGGAAGAAGAGAAAGCGAAGCAAGTTTCCGCTACAGAAACTTCGCCTGTTGATGCTTATTCACAACTTGTTCTTCCTCCAAGTGTTCACCAGAATACTACCAACGGCTTGACACTTCCGCCAAAGGTATCGAATGCATAAACCTACTGCTATATAATAAAGTTTAACTTTTATATATAGATTTTTGGTTACTCTAATGCATTGGAAATTTTATATAGAAATTGAGTAGTTTTGAAAAATGTCCTTTTGTAATACAAAACAAATACTAATCAATCCACAATAACCGGCATAATATACGCACTTAATCTAGAAAGCTTTTGTTTTTGTGAAAAATAATTCAAGCTTGAAAAAATCCAATAAAAGATGGAGTTTATTACATGTATCAACTTACTTTTTCTTCTTCATGGGGCTTCTGACTCCTGATCTTGTTGAGTTTTTTCAAACACAATAACGTTTTCATTCTCCTCCTTACTCTCCACGTCGCCCAAATATGGTATTGGTTTTTCCGGTTCTTCGGTTGAATCTTCAGAGCTTGATGTTTCTTGTTTTTCGGCCCTGGCGGCAGTACTTTCATCAAAGTGGTTTGTATCAGAAACGGCGTTGCTTTCAATTAATCTCTCGTTTTCATTTGCACCTGTAATTTCTTCTTTCTGGAGCACCGTTTCTTTGTTAGAAGCTGAATCCGACGCAAAATTTTCATTTGTTTGAGACTTGGAATCGTTCAGGCCGTTTTGGAAGGATTCGTTCTTAAGGTCACTCAAAAATATAAAGTTTCCATGCATGATACCCCGCGTGTTTTGGATTCTTTTCTGATGGAATTCAACAGATGATTGCGATCCAAAGTTTACGCCAGCTGTAAACAAGTAATCGCCGTTCAATCCAAAAATTTCACACATCCATTGGAAATCTCTTTTTGTCGCCACGACATCTGAAGGTAGTTTCACCAGGCTTGTCAAAATAGCAGGCCCCAAGGGACCCAAAAGAGAGGAAAAAGCAAGATCCATCGTGAAATCAGCTACTGATAGAGAGTTCACAATGTAATCCGTTTCCTCCTCGTCCTTGTTAGACAAAAAGTAGTAGTTGTTACCGACAAAATGGGTCTCGTAGTTAGGCGAAGTAATGACACTCATGGCTGTGTTGCGCTTGGTACTTTTCTTAAAATCTTTTGTTGAATCAATTCTGAAAGGATCTTTGCAAAACATTTTCGTGGAAGAATGAGATTCAGTTGCCTTTGATAGCAAGGGGATTTTACACAAACCAGAAACAGCAACCTTGGCTTGATATTGACATATTTTCCATTCTTTGACCCACAGTAGTTTGACACCAGGAGCACGGAAAGGACTTTGCTGCGCGGCTGCTATGTCCGGATCACAAACATACTGTACTTCCACTGTTCTGGGCTTGTTTGTAGGCTCGCAAATCATACCCATGTCGTAAGATTCGCTGATATAAAAGCCGTCTTCATTAGACAGTAGCTGCGGGCTCAATGATGGATTGTGCACACCAAGAGTGTAATTTAAAGTTTCTCCGGCATATTGCACAATGTCTTGCGAGTAAGTGAACTTGTACGTCCAAAACCCATCTCTAGACAACACATACTTGATAAACTTAGCATCGCTAGTTGGTGGAAAAGAAGGCGCTTTATTTTGTAGGCCCTGTCCCTGCTGAAAGTTTGAAGACGGATGCGATGTAAAAAACGACTGATTCAAAACATTAACAGCCTGTTCTAATATTACCTCAATTTTTTCTGATGACAACTTATCTTCTTCATCAGTGCCATTTGAATCCAAAGCAGCATTGCTTACTGGAGTGGCAGCAATGCAATCAGTGTAAGTGCCAATGCTGCCTCTGTTTTCGATTTGATAGCCTGCTCCATGAACAAAGCTCATCAAGCGGTCCAAAGACTCAGCATTATCATATATAATCATTTCATATTTTTCAACATCAAATGGGTCCTCTATGAGTGGTTGAAACACCAATGCATTGGCCACGGAAATGCATGTGAGTAGAACTACGTGAAACTGTTTCCAAAAGCAATTCATTCTAGGAACTAAGTTGGAATGGTCTTTTAATGCCTTCAATCTTGTTTGTTAAATGGTAGAGTTTCTGTAAATTTGTGTGTTTTCCTTTATTTATTTTTTGTAATATATCTTTACGATTGAATCAATCTAACTTTGGTTCACGGTTTAGGGTTTGAGAAACGAATTACACAGTTGAAGCTTTTAGAAAACCTGAACGACGCGACGGAAAAAGGTAGGGAACGCACCTTGCTCTCTTTTTTTTCGACTTTCCGAACTTTGGGTTAAACCAGAGACAGCTTCCATTTATATTTGCTTGGTACGCAATAAAGCCATGTATAAAAGCAAGCAAAACAAAAAAAAACAGAGTTTGAAACCAAGTTGAAGCTATTTGGAATTTACATATTTGTTATAAAATGAAGTTGAGTGCTTTAATATATGCTAGTTTAGCTGGCTTTCAAGTGGTCAGTGCATCTTCAATGCTAATTACTGCTAGAAATGTGCAGTCACAAGAAGAACACTCTTTTTTTGAGCTGTACAAAGACGATGAATCGGGAAAATACACTGTAGAAAACTTAAACGCAGAGCTTCCAGTTGGCTCAAATGAACTTTATTGTTTTACCGCTTCAGGTGACATTGGCGGGCTTGAAAATAATAAGGACTGCTTCACTGTTGCAAAACTAGTTTCTCCTCTAAGTTATGATTTGTTTATAGATGAAGATGTTGGTAGACTAACTTTGAAATATAGCAACAAGTCTTTGAACGAGATCACTCCTATCACCAGATCTGCAGTCCAAGGATTTTCAGCCGGTTTAACCAAGTTGAAAAAAGTCACAAAGCAGTATCCAAAGAACCAGAAAAACGTGAAGAATCCGTACGAACAGGAGGGGGTTATAGAAGATAAGGCCATTGAGGCAGAAAAAGAGGTTGAGGATGAAAAACAATTAACATTTTTTGAGAAAAACTGGAGATTTATGATTGCAGGTTTGTTGATCTACTCTGTGTTGTTTCGGAAGTCAGGACCAAAGCCGGCAAAACCAGAATAAGTGCAGAAGTTTGGCTCTCTCTTTTTTTTCCTGTTTTGCTGGAGATTTAACAATGAAACGTCGTCTTATTTTTAGCTTCAAACCCTATGTAAGTAATTCATATTTTTAGCAAACAATGCCGCCATTTCCACTGGCTTGACCCAGTTGGTTTACTTGCCAAAATCATAGCGTGTAATCACGTGACATCCTATGCTAATTTGTTATGATACTAAGGAAAATCACACAACAAAAGTGCACATCAAAAGGTGTTTCCACAAATAGCACACACCCTCTCAACGCCTAGAATCGGTTCAGATTTGACACAAATCTATTATTTTTTTATGGTGCTCCAAAGTAGATCTACAGTTTTTTTGTTGCTTGTTTTATTATTTGATATTTAATTATGTCTAGAAGTTATTTGTGGCCAAAGCAAATCCAACCTACAGCCAAAAGAAAAAGCCATTCAAAAACACCAAGTTAGAAAGCAAAAAATGGAAAAATTTGGAGGTTTAGCTAACAAATTGTCCTCTTTTGGCAAAATCACACACAATGTTCCTCCGCCTATGGACGTTTCGAATTTGGATCAAGCTCCAAGAATGTTGGTTGTTGAAAACTGTCCTGACAAGAACTATGCGCTGAGCAACGTGGCAGCAGTTAACCCAACAGACTTCCCTGACAACGTGTACGTTATCATTGACAATCTTTTTGTGTTTACTACTAAACACGCACCAATCAACCCCGGGTGCATTGGTCTTAACGGTAACCAAAGAACATGGGGTGGCTGGTCTTTGAAACAGCCAATTGAAAGTAAAGTTTTTGATCTATTTAGATACACGCATGGAAAACCATGTTATTTGGGGGTTTTAGATATTGAGATTAGTTTCAGATCTAGAGCAAAAGCCGTAGCAACTCCGTTTGATCAAGATGAATTGGCAAAGCACTTTACGAAAATTTACGAATCACAAATTTTTTCACCAACGCAAATGCTTGTCATGGAGTTCCAAGGGTTACACTTTGACCTGAGAATTAGGTCTATGCAAAATATTGAACTTGGTGATATTGATATGTCGACCTCAACTCCGTTAAGTAACGGAATCGAAGTGAAAGGTATTTTGACCAAGCAAACACAGATCAATTTTTACAAAGGCAGAGACGGTTTGGTGAATTTGAAAAGTAGTGGTAACAGTTTGAGACCAAGATCTGATGCTGTTATTAGACCTGACTTCAAATTTGAAGACATGGGTGTTGGTGGTTTGGACAAAGAATTTACTCAAATCTTTAGAAGAGCATTTGCCTCGAGAATTTTTCCACCAGATGTCATTGCTAAATTGGGGATCTCGCATGTCAAAGGTCTTCTTTTGTTTGGTCCACCTGGTACAGGTAAAACTTTGATTGCTAGAAAAATTGGTACCATGCTTAATGCGAAGGAACCTAAAATTGTCAATGGTCCTGAAATTTTGAGCAAATACGTTGGGTCTTCTGAAGAAAATATTAGAAATTTGTTTAAAGACGCAGAAGCAGAATACAAAGCAAAAGGAGAAGAAAGTTCTCTACACATTATCATTTTTGATGAATTGGATTCTGTTTTCAAGCAGAGGGGGTCTAGAGGTGATGGGACCGGGGTTGGTGACAATGTCGTGAATCAATTGTTGGCTAAAATGGATGGTGTTGATCAGTTGAACAACATTTTGGTTATTGGTATGACCAATCGTAAAGATTTGATTGATAACGCCTTGTTGAGACCAGGTAGATTTGAGGTTCAAGTGGAAATCAAATTGCCAGATGAACAAGGTAGGCTACAAATTTTTGAAATTCAAACAAAGAAAATGAAAGACAATAATATGCTGGATCATGATGTTGACTTGAAGGAGTTGGCCAGTTTGACAAAAAATTTCTCTGGTGCTGAAATCGAAGGGTTGGTGAAAAGTGCTAGTTCTTTTGCGATCAATAAAACTATCAATATTGGTAAAGGTGTCACAAAATTGAATAACAAGGATATCACCAACTTGAAAGTGAATAGACAAGATTTTTTGAACTCGTTAAGTGAAGTGACACCCGCTTTTGGTGTGAGTGAGGAAGATTTGAAAACATGTGTCGAAAATGGTATCATCAAATACTCTCCAAAGGTAGACGATCTTTTGAAAAACGGGGCTCGGTATGTGAGACAGGTTTCAAATAGTGACAAATCGAGATTGATTTCCCTCTTGTTTCATGGGCCACCTGGATCAGGTAAAACTGCTCTTTCTGCGTCTATTGCATTGCAATCCGGGTTCCCTTTTGTCAGAATGATTTCCCCTGAGGAAATTGCCGGTATGAGCGAACAAAACAAAATCAACTACATTGACAACACTTTTAGAGATGCTTACAAATCTCAACTAAACATTTTAGTCATTGACAACATTGAGACTTTGATTGACTGGGTTCCAATTGGTCCAAGATTTTCCAACAACATTTTACAAGTGTTGAAGGTGTACTTGAAAAGAAAACCTCCAAAGGACAGAAAGCTATTGATTATTTCCACAACATCAACGTACAGCGTTTTGAAACAAATGGATATTTTGAGTTGTTTCGATAACGAGATTGCTGTGCCAAATGTTCAAAACATGGAAGACTTTTTCAACGTCTTGGTTTCTACAAAGTTCGGTGATAGTGAGGAAGATAGGGTTGCCGTTATCAACCAATTGACTAAAGTTGTTCCTGAAGGGAAATTGAACGTTGGCATCAAAAAAGTTTTGACCAACATCGAAACGGCAAGACACGATGAGGACCCTGTGAACGAGTTGATTGACTTGATGGCACAAAGTTCAAGCGCTTTTTAGTCAGTTGACTCGTGCATGCGTTTTTTTTCTTGTGCTTGCAGACCTTTATGTTAATATATACCATTTATATGATTTTTGCTTTTTTGTCCAAATTATTTTGAGTTTTGTTGTGAATGAAAAATCACCTTTGACGCCAACTGCCATCCTAATCACGTGATATGCATAAGTTTTGCAAATTTTTTTATTTTTTTTTTCTTTTTTTTTTTTTTGTTTTCTTTTTTTGCAATACTATGGTCGCGCCTTTGTGTTGAGAATATTTTTTCTCGCTGAATAAAAAAAAAAATTTCCAGTTTTGCACCAACGAACTCTTTGATTAGTTGAAACTTCTACTTCACCCATTTTCAACATTCAAGGCCTTGCTTTATCCTCGTTAATTGGAACTGGCAGAGAATAAAAGAAAACAAAAAGAAAGAAGCTTCAAAAAACCAAGTGTACTTTACAAAAAATAAAACGAGAAAATGGCACCACCTCCAGTCTTTCGTCCAGAAAACACGCTGAAAAGAGCTGATGAGTTGATCTCCGTTGGGGAACCTCAAGCTGCTGTTGAAGGTTTGTATGAATTTTTGACAAACAGAAGAACCCGTTACTTGGAACCAAGCTCTGTTGAAATTATTGTTTTGAAATTGACCGAGCTTGCCGTTGACTTGAAAAAAGGTAGATTAATCAAAGATGCTTTGTTTCAATACAAAAAAAATGTTCAATCTACTCCAGAAGGTTTGAACTCTTTGGGCTCCGTTTGCAGAAAGTTTATTTCTTATGTTGAGCAAAAACTTGCCCAAGAGGAAAAAGAAGAAGCTGAAAAAGAAGCTGCTTCTCCATCTGAAGAAGACGACTTAGAAGAAATTACCTCTTTGAACTTGTTGTACAGTGCTGCTTCTGAAAAGAAAACTGGTGAAGACGGTTCTGAATCCACTGAAGATGAATCTGTTCCATTGTTGAAATTCACTTGGGAATCCTACCGTGTTGTTTTGGATTTGTTGAGAAACAACTCTCAATTGGAAATCACATACTCTGGTGTTGTTAACAGAGCTATGTCTTTTTGTTTGAAATACAACAGAAAAAGTGAATTCAAAAGATTGAACGATATGTTGAGACAGCACTTGGACCATGCCAACTATCACCAAAAGAACGTTTCTGACAAAAACACTATTGTTAATTTGACCGAAACCAGTACAATGGAAAGATACTTGGAGCAAAGATTTCACCAATTGGATGTTTCTGTCAAGTTGAAATTGTGGCATGAAGCTTTCAGATCCATTGAAGATGTCCACCAATTGCTGAAAATGAACAGCAATTTGTCTCCAAAAGCTTCTTTCATGGCTGCTTTTTATGAAAACATCTCTAAGACCTTGGTTGTTTCTGGTAATTATTTGTTGAATGCTGTTGCTTTGATCAAATTCTACAAATTATACCAAAAGAATCCAAATGCTACTGAAGCTGATTTCAAACACTATTCCTCATTGATTTTCATGGCTTGTTTGGCTGTTCCAGATGACGAATTGCCAACTGTTGGTTTTGATCCTCAATTGAGATTGTGTTCCTTGTTGGATTTGGAAGGAAAACCAAACAGAAAAGAATTGTTTGAATATGTTTTGCAAGAAGACGTTTACAGATACGTTGACGAAGAATTGAAACAGTTGCACTTGATTTTGAACGATTTCCATTCCTCTGATATTACCACTTTAAAGGAAAACTTGAAAACCAAAGTCACTGAAGATTTGATGAACAAACCTTTCTTTCAAGACTACTCTGTTGCATTGAGAGACTACATCATTAGAAAGATTTATGTTTCTGTATCCAATTCTCACGAATCTATCAAAACTGATGAATTGTATGAGTTTGTTCAACTACCAAAACCTTTTGATTTGTCACCATTTGAGTTGTCCAATCTATTGATGCAAATTGCCTTGGATGACTACATCTCTTTCACTTTAGACCAAGAAACTGAAATCATTACTTTCAACAACGATCCTTATGAATTGATTAAGGAAACTGTTGTTGATGTTGAGTCTGAAGCAAGCGATGATGAAAGCGATGACGAAAGTGATGATGATGATGATGATGATGAAGAAGAAGAAAAAAGCAAAGTTGATGCTGAAAAAGTTGAAAATGAAGAGAGAGAAGCCAAACCAAGAGTTTACCAATCTAAATATATCTCTGAATTGAAAGACAGAATGGAACAATTGACCTTTGATTTGAAAGAGCAAAACCAAGCTTACGATGAAAGTAAATCTTATATGGAAAAGGTCAGATTGATTAGAAACAAAATGATTGAGAATGAAAACGAAATCATTGAAGCTGAACAAAGGGAAGCTCAAGAACAGGAACTTCAATTGGAAGAACAAAGAGAAGAAGAAAAGAGAGAGAGAGCTAGACAACAAGAGATTGCTCACCAAGAAAGAGAAAAAAGAAGAATTGAAGAAAAATTGGCTGAAGAACAAGTCAAACTAGCTGAGGCTGAAAGAAGAGCTGAAGAAAAAGAAGCCAGAGAAAGAAAAGAAATGGAACTTGCTATGGTCAAAGAATTGATCAACACTGTAAACAAAAAGGGTTTGATCAAAATTGATTTGAAAAAGGCCAAAGATTACACTTTGGAACAAGTCAAAAAAATGGATGTCGAAGCCGTTGAAAAAGATCAAAAAGAAGTTTTCGAAAGAAGCAACGTTTTGTTCAAAAGAGTTGATCACTTGGAAAGAGCAATCAGAGAAAATGAAACACCAGTTTTGAAAAAAGAATTGGATGAAAAAGCTAAAAAGAATTTGGAAGAATTCAACAAGTTCAAAGCTCAATTGATTGAATCTTCTCAAGTCGAATACAATAAGAAGATGGAATTACATCAAAGATTGAACAGATTAAACTCTGATTATTTGAGTTTGAAAAACAATTTGATCAATGAAAGATTGAGTAAATTCCAAGAAGCTAAAGCAGCCAAGTTGAACGAATTGAAGAGAACAATTTTCGAAAAACAAGCTCTTGTTAGAAAGGAAGAATTGGACAGGGCTGAAGACTTGCAACGGAGAGAAGCTGAAGAAAAGGCAAAAGAGGCACAACTGGCTCAAGAAATGGCTGATAGAATCAGAAAATTGGAAGAAGCTGAAAAGGCTGAAAAAGCTCAAGAAGTGCAAGCCATCAAAGACAAATTGGCCGAATTGGAAACTAAATTGAACGAAAAGGGTACTTTCAGTGCTAAAATGAAGATGAAGAAAGAAAAAGCTGCTTTGGAAGGGCAATTGAAAATTAAAGAAGCTGATTTGAACGCTTTGTAATTGATTGTATAATGCTGTATATTTTAAAGTAATAAAGACATTTTCAAGAGTTTTGCTTTAAGTTGGTCATTTTATCTTAATTGTAAATTTTGAGTACAAAACACTGTGTAGAAAAAAAAAAATTTGTTCCCAGACCATGAAATCAAGTGTGATTAATAACTCGTGTTGTTATTATATGGCGTTTGAATTTTGTTTCGATAATGAGCCTTGCAACAAAAAGTTTTATGCTTTATCGCATTTTCTTTGAAAAGTTCTTGAAGTTTTTAAAGCACCAAAAAGCATTCATACATAGCGGTCCTATTGAACACAAAGAAGAAGATTGGCGAGACAGATTCGGATCAATAAACTTGTAATCTTTTGGCCAAACACAAGTAGCACAAAGCAAAGCGTATTGTTCAAAAGCTTTAACCAAATCTTTCATGAACTAACCTTTTTTTTTAATTTTTTAATTTTATATGATATTAATTTATGTAAACTTCAATATAGTTTCTAACGAGTAATGTATACAATTTTATTTTTTTTGAATTTTTTTTGAATTTTATTTATTTATTCTTTTTTTTTTTTTAAACTTTTTTTGGAAATTTCTGAACGCCTGATATTTCAAAATAACTTATAATAGTGATTAGAGTAGTACTTGATGTAATGCTTGAGATGATAAGGGGAAAAAAAAAAAAACGCAATCTTAGATTCCTTACAACAAAGCAACGGCAACAGCAGCTAGACCACCAAAGAAGGTACCCATAGCAGCGTTATTGTTGACGGCACCACCTTTAGATTTGGAAGTTTTGGATGAAGTAGAAGAAGCAGAGGAAGAGTCAGTAGCAGAAGCAGAGGAAGAGTCAGTGGCAGTGGCAGAACCAGTAGCAGAACCGTCAGAAGAAGTAGAGGACAATTTAACAGAGGTGGAAGAACTACCGGCTTTGCAAACAAAGTTGTCACCTTGGATACCCCCTTTCTTCTGCAAGCTTTTCAAAGCGTCACAAGAGAAGTTGGATTGGTTAGTTTCGACATCAGCACCACCTTTGACGGAGGTCAATTTTGGTAGACTGAAAGAACTGAATGGACCTACAATGTCCAGAGCACCGTTGATTTTGGTCAATTGTGGGAAACTAGAAATGTTTTTTAGAATGGAGTTGTTAGCAACAACTAGAGCACCACCAATGGTTTCCAATTCTGGGAAGCTCACGGAAGTCAAGTTGTCGTTACCAACAACAACCAAAGAACCACCGATGGTGGTCATGTTGTCCAATTTCAAAGAACCAATGTCGTTGTTGATGAACCCGATGGAAGAGTTGACGTTGTTCAAAGAGTCAAAGGAAACGGAGCTGGCGTCTCTGATAGTGATGTTGTTGGCCCATTTCAAGTCATCAAAGGCGATTTCACAGTCGTCACCGTTGTAAGTGATTTCCAAAGAGTTGGAAACGGTTTTTAGAGTGGAAATGATGGAGACCAAGTTCCCGTTGTTATTGATATCAAAAGTGTTGACGTTTTCCAAGTTTTCAAAACCGGACAAACTTTCCAAGTTGGTATCGGAAATAATAACGTTGTTAGCACTGTCCAAAGCAGTCAAAACAACGGAATTAACAACTGGTAAAGCTTCCAAATTGATGGTACCAACAGTACTCAATTTTGGTAAAGAAATAGTCAAAATGGATGTCAAATCAATCATATCCAAATTTTCGGTAATGGTTTCCAAATCTTCAGCAGAAAAGGAAACAATGTTGGAAGAACCAGTAACATTCAAAGTACCTTGGATTTCTTGAACATTGGATAAAGTTGGGTTTTCCAAATCATCACCAATGGTCAAAGTACCAACAATAGTGGAACAGGAACTCAAATTGTCCAAATCGGATTGAGCAGTGGCAACGTTTTTGACGGTACAAGAAGATGGAACTGAAGCAGAAGAGGTGGAGTTGGATGCAGCAGCAGTCAAAGTGGCCAAAGCGGCAGAGGTGATGAACAATTTTTTACCGGCTTGCATTGTTATATTGGGGTGAAGAACTTTTTTTGTTGAGTTGGGTTGGTGTTTTTTTTTTTTTTTTATGAGTTTTTTCTTTACAGATTAATATTATTCGGAATAGAAAGTAGAAAACGAGACTTGAAACTTTGAGATACATGTAAGTAAGCAAAAGAACAGAGTATTTATAAGATGGGATAAATCGAATGATGAACTCAATTCCAAACAATGTTTATATTAAATGGCTTATTTTAATCGCAGAATTAAATTAAAAATGAAAACATAAAAACAAAAAATCAACAACTCCTGAATCTTTTATATATACATTCTATGGATCAGTACAAGTTCCAATTAGATTGTAAACTCCTTTAATACCAATACAAAATGTAATCTCTTCTACTAAATACATATATTTTATCCTATATATACTTTTAAAACATCAAACATTATTCGATTCGAAAAGAAAAAGGATTGTTGCTTTTTTAACTGATCCACCTATTGATGATGAGTGTTTTGTGTGCAATGTATGTGAATTTACAAGATCAATTGTCGAAAGAGAGTATATTTTTAGCAGTAGTAAATACAGCAGTATATATGTGGTTTTTACGAACCTGGAAATCATTCTCACAATACCAGGAAACAACTCATTAACAGAAAAGAAAATTTTTCACTTTGCAGTTTCATTGTTAACACGTTTCCTGAAATGGACATTTACATAAACAATCAATTGGTACAGACAAATTATTAGAAAAACCGATCCGCCTAAAAAAACACACACACACACACACACACACACATTGAGTTCAATGTCATAAACACCGATCTACTTAGAAAGTACAGAAGAAGAAGAAGAAGAAGAAGAAGAAAAATTGTTTAATTTGCTGTGTTTGTTTATTATTATTATTATTATTATTATTATCATTATTATTATTATTCTTACTATTAAATAGTCGTAACAGATGATGAAAAAAATAATAATAAAAATAAAATTAATATAACCCAGCAAAAACAAAAACAAAAAATAAAAAAAAAAAAGAAATGGAAAGAAAAATCACACAGACCGAAATGGGAAAATAAGAAAAACAATGAAACTTATATGGGAAAAATATCACACAGTACGGAATTTAAATCCGAAAAACATTAGGTTAAGGAAATAAGATTAAATCACGCAAATGACAAGATGATAACAATAACAATAACAATAACAATAACAATAACAATAACAATGACAATAACCTTTTGATGAGTTTTCAGTTTGATTTCTTGATGAATTTTTGGTCTGGTTTCTTGAGGATAGTAATCCAAGGTGTATTTCTTCTTGCTTTTTAAATTTTTTACGGGTGAGTTTCAAGAAAATGTAGTGAAATCTTTTCTTGAATTAAGATATGTCAGGGCTTCGATAAAAACGATTTTTTTGTGCCTTTTTTGAATGGTTTTAATTAATCAAATAGTGGCTTTTTCATATGGGGGTTTTGAGCCACAAAAAAAACGTTCATCACATGACTCTCAAAAAGAATTTTTTTTGCCTTTTTTTTTTATCAATAGTTATGCAAAAAAAAAAAAAAACATATTTCGGAAACACATTTGCGCGTTAAATGTTTCCTATTGACAGAGTAATTGCTATATAAATTTATCGAATTTATGACAAGTTGTCTTTTTGGACATTAAAATGTAGTTTTTGAGAAAGAGAAAAAAAAAATATAATCAAAGCATTCGGTTTTTTTTTTGTTTGTTTGTTTGTTTGTTTTTTTTGGTTTTATGATTAAAAGTAATTATGGAAAGAGAAAGAAAGTAAAAAGAACAGAAAAACGATATATTGTCTAATACGTTGTCGAAAGTTTTTTGATCACATGTACTTTTGTAATACTTTTTCTTTGCAATATGGATCGATGATGTGTTGCATAGACATAAAACTGATTCGAGACCAATGTTGTTAAGAAACATGTGACCAGGTAAGAAGTTTCAGCATGTAACAAGGTAAGAAGTTTCAGCATGTAACAAGGTAAGAAGTTTCAACATGTGACAAGAAAAGTAGTTAGAACATGTGACTTGACTTGACTTGAGTTAAACTTTTAAAGTTGATGTATTTTGATTAACTACATAAGCTTTACTGCAAATGACTGAATAGATTAAACGTAATATTAATTAAAAAAAAAACTATCGCTTTTATAAAAAGACGATACACTATAGAAATATGATAAAAATAAAAAATAAAAAAAAATATATCAATTTCAATATTAATTATAAAAAAATGTCAGTCACTATCACATCAAATAATAATAATCAATGATAAAAAATAAAACTAACAACTGGTAATATGTAAGTACAACTTTTATGTTTGCATTTTGCATTTTGCTTTTCCATTAATGGTTTCTCTCCCTATACTTTTTTATTTTATTTTTTTTCAAAACTTAATAACAATTGAAACATATTGTTTCTGTTTCTTTTTTTTTTTTTTCCTAGCATAAAAAACTTTCTTTATTAATCAATCGAGTATGTAAGTTGATTAATCAACCAAACAAAACAAAAAAACTCAATCAATCAAATAATTAATCAGGCAAAGTAGGCCAAGGAACCAGCAATGGCAACAGCCAAACCAGACATTAGGTTGAATCCAAGTTGTTGTTGCATCAACCCACCGTTGGCAGCGTTAGAAGAAGTAGTACCGTTACCAGAGGTGTTGGCAGCACTGACGGCAGTCAATAGCAAAGCGGCGATGATAGTTAGTCTAGAAGTGAATTGCATTGTGTGATGTTATGTGGTTGTGTTGTTTTGGTTATGTTTGTGGTATTTATGACTGTTTTTTTTTTAAACATAACTTCACTATCATAACCACAACTAATGAGTGTAAAATTTAAGATTGAAATACCCAAATATATCGCTCTTTATATATAAAATCTATTTTGAGATTATTTGCTTAAACTGAGATATTTTAAAGACTTTTTTTTTATTCACAAAGAGAATTTACAAGAATGCATAAGAATATATTTGGCTAATGAAATAGAATAAAGAATTTGACAATAAAATTTCAGGGAAAATCCCTTTTTCCCCACACAATAAAATATATAGATGACTTATTTGACACTAGTGACTGAATGACAGACTAAGTGGGTGACAAACAAGCAGACAGGCTGACCGACTTCCCTTTGAAGAAATGTGATTGATCAATAAATTTAAAAAAAAAAAAAAAAAAAAAAAAGAAAACCATTGTTTGGTTTGAAAAAGTGACTCAATAAACATGTAGATGACTATAATCATTAGGTATTTGGTATAATCATCACACCGATAACACAAAGATGCCTTTGTACTAATAACTAAATGCCCTTGAGTCTTTTGAACATAATTCACACAGATTCTTATAATTTGACAGTAATATTTAATATTGAAAATAATTGATAGAATGACATGCACAAAAGATAAGTTTCTAAGAATACATAAATTTAAAAGTTGCCAATCTTTCAAGCTTCCATGGTGGCTTTTGAATTATTGATGGAAATTCGTGACTAAATGAAGGAATGAAATGGATGGACAAGAAAATTAAAAGACCGCCACTGCGTGATAGTTTGAGAGGTTCCGAGGGACAATTAATGCGAAAAAAAAAAAAAAAAAAAAAAATATATAGAATGGTGAGATACAATTTTACTAAGCCATAAAATTAAGGCATCAAATTGAACCGTGTGTGTGTGTGTGTGTGTGTGTGTTTGTGTGTTACGGTATATATTCCATGTGCATAATGTTCTACGTTTTGTTCGGTTATCATCTTGGTAGTAGTCTCCCTGTGAAAAACTTGTTAAAATAATTTGACTCAAATAATTTGACAAAATGTTTAAATATATAAATTATTCAGAAACCTACGCAATAAAAAAACATGCTTAAAAAAAAAAGATTTTGTTCTTCTCTATTGTTTATTTTCTTATCATTTTGTTCTTTTTTTCTTGTTACTTTTGGTCTTTTTTTTCTTGTTATTCCGTTGGTTTTTCTCTTTGATTCTTTCTTTTTTTTTTTTTTTCTTTTATCTGCAATTGTTATGAGAAATCTATTGTTTTCATAAACTTAGTTGCATTTATATAATTAAGGGTGCATGAATAAAAAATGCAAAAAAATATAATATATTATGAAACTATTTGTCTCATGTTCACTTCAAAGGCTCTGTCAAAAAAAAAAAAAAAAAAAAAAAAAAAAAAAAAAATTGCATATGATTAATTAGGGGTACACCGAACATAGAGCTTCTAGTGCAAAGTTCGAATGGTCTAGACCTTTTTTATATTTGTCTCTATGCTGTGTGTGATAAGTAATTTTAAATTATAAAAATTTCAGGAACACGGGGTTTTGCAATCTTATTTCGATAGCACCGTATCACTAAAGTCAAAACTTAGAGTAAGTGCTGTTCGCACGTGCAAGGTACGTTTGGAGAGAAAGGGAGAGAGAAAGAGTTGTGTTTCAAGTAATAAGAAAGAGGGCGATGACTATTAAATTATAATTAATGGGAAAACGCATGAACCTAATTGACCTGGAAAGAGAGTCAATGACGAATAACATTGTAAGAGAGTCAATGACGAATAACATAGGAAAAGAGTCAATGACAAATAACCTACTGGGAGAGTCAATGACAAATGATGCTTTTCATCTGGTACCAGAAAAAGCTTCATATATTTGTATACTTAGCCAAACGAATAAAAAAGAATTAAAACAATCGTCGGTGATAAGGAGAAGACCAGTGAGCGAACTAAGTAAGGGCAAGATAATAAAGCAGATCAAATGATCTTCTCTTTAATAATAATGAACATTGTAGTGTGTTCTTGATTTTTTTTGCTCTTACTCAACCAAAAAAACCGTTTAATTTGACAACACAATATCAAATATTAAGAAAACAAGAAATGAAAAATGAAAAATGAAAAAAATTTATCCCATGTTTGAAACTGCAAACTATTATTAAAAATTTCAATAGAAGAGCGATTAAATGGGACTGATTATATTATTAGTATAACCGTAACTCTATGACTAGATCGATTTCTAGCAACAATTAGAGCAAAATACTAAAAATGTATACATTCAGTATCATCACCACTTGACATTCTCCTCTCAAATTTTCAATAACCACGTTGCATCTATCATACTATGAAAGAAAAAATATGAGGAAAAAATGGAATCAAACAAAATGGTTTTCAATCTTGAACCTTCTTGATGGTTTTAATAAAGATGGTAAAAAAAAAAAGGGTGAAAGTGTCACAGAAAAGCAATCAGAAACTTGATCAAACAATAAAAGATAAAAAGAAAAAGAACACCTCAAAATGAATAAAAGAAAAAAACAAACAATATGAAGAAGATCAAAATGGAAAAGACATAAAGATCAAGTGTTTTGATAGAATATTGAAATATAACTAAAACGTTCTCAAGTCTCTCTTTCTTTACTATCTTTCTCTCTCTTTTTCTCTCTCTCTTTCGAGTTGTGATTCTATATTCCCGGTCTCTATCTCTGGACGTCTAAACCTCAACTCTTCTCTATAAAAAATCATTGTCATGTATTCACATTTCCCAAGAACAAAATTAGTGATAATGAAAAAAAAAAAATGAAAAAAAATTAATTTCTTGTCTCATGCATCCCCATCTTCTCCTTCCCTCTCTGTTTCTCCATTCAACAACTTTCCGAAAAAAAGAATAAAACGTTTTTTATTGAAATTAAATGAAAAAAGATTCGAAATCTTGAATTTTATGGAAGCGAAACATTCAAACGATCTCAATTCGATTTATACTCATCATAACTTCTAAACCAAAATAACTTTGGAAACAAATTCTTTAATCAAAATAGTTGTTGAAAAAGAATTTCGAGAGATCAAAATAAATAGGAATAACAAAAAAGGCCAAAAAAAAAAACCCCCTCTCATCTCTCTTCTTTAAACCGCTCAGTCCCAAAAAAAACTATGAAATAACAAAAATCCTCAACAAAGATTAGTAGTGGTAAAAAACGTAAAAGACAAAAGAACGGAAAGAACCGCAAATGATTAAAAAAGCAAAAGAAAAATAATAGAAAAAAAAATGGATAAACGAAACTGGAAAAACCCAGATTGAATAACCAAAGCAAAGAAACGTGGAAATATCCCATGGAGAATGCTAAAAAAAAAAAATTTAGCACTTCACATGTGTTCATTCCAATCTCTCACTATTTCCATATATCCTTACCTTCTCTCCTCTATAAAGCATCTTCTCTTTTAGTAACTCACTTCTCAGCAACTCCCCCCCTAAATGCTTTATTCTTCAACTAAGCTCCTGTTTTTCCCTGTTCTTCTCCTCCCCAATTAACACCAAACTTCAATCAACCAACAAAAAAAAAAGTCGCAAAAACCCAATCCCATTTCTATCCATTATTCACATATTCTGTCAAAAATATAATAAAAAATGACTGATGAAAACTTGATAAAAAAAACCAGTGATGATACTAATAACATCTGTATTACTCTAATGGTGCCAAAAATGAGTTAAAATCAAGCATGGTTTTTTGTGAGTTTCTTGTTGTAATACTAACAAACAGAAATATCATCAAGATAATTAATTTAGTAGCACAAAATGTCATTACAAAATCATGAAGGGATGATGATGATCAAAGTTGAAAAAAAGAAACAAAATGGGAAAGGTTTGATGGGAAAAAAAAAAAATAAAAAAAAAAACATAACTGCCCGACCCTCAAGGCATTAAAAAAAAAAACACCACAACAATAAAAGGGCATTTATTTACATGTATCTCATCACTACTATAATTCCATTAATGCACCAAAGGATAACTCACAACATCTACCAAACCAATCTCTCCTTTTCTTTTCAAAATGAGCTACGAAAACGAAACCCTGCTCAACCAGGAAAACACGATATACGTGGGCAATCTGCATGAAAATGTTTCCAAAGAGATCTTGTACGAGCTTTTCGTCCAATTCACATTAATCAGAAACATGCGGTTCCCCATCGATCATTTGACAGGAAAGCACAAGGGTTACTGCCTTATAGAATTGTACAGCCCCCTGGATGTCGAGTTTGTGACAGAACTGGTGCAAAGTTGCAAGGGGCAATTGAAACTTTTTAGCAACTCGTTGGTCGTTAGAAAATCAGTGCAATCAACAAGCGATATCCAAGAGTATCCCGTGCCCGCCATTCTCTCTGTTCACAACTTGATTGAAAACGATTCTATACTAGACCAGTCGGATGTATCTCTTACAGCGCAAAACGATGCAGAAGACGATAGTATAGATGATGATCCAGCATACATTAAAAAATGTCTAAAACAAGTGAAAAGTATATTCAAGCAGTTTGGCGAATTGGTACACGATCCAATTGTTATGAGCGCTTCTTCAAGCAACGGCGCTTTTCCAAAACGGTATATCAATGTACAGTACAAAAAATTTGAACAAGCAGATAAAGCTCTCAATGCAATGAACGGTACTCTCATACTAAACAAACATATCCAAGTTGTATACGCGTTGAAAGACCCGCAGAACAGCAAGTCAAACGCAAGACACGGAGATGAAATTGAGAGATACTTGGAAAATCAAGCAATGGAAAACAACATATTGCACTAAAAAAAAGGAAGGGAAACCCACGCACATTTTTTTTATACGGCTGTTTATATAGGTGAATCTCTACTCCAAAATTTAACAAACAGCTTCATACTCACTGATAAAAGCTCTAAAATCGTGCTGCCACGTCTTGCACGCACCCTCGGTGTCCTCCAAATTGTCTTTGATTTCACACTCAAAATCATCAGATTTGTCATAGTACCACGGTTTGCCCATTGGATAATCTGAAAAATGCGTGTATTTGTTCCATTTCGCAACAATGTCTTCGATTTTTTCATTTTTAGCATCTTTCTCAATCCCATCATAGTATCCAATGCAGTCGTGCTTGAGAAAGTCATAGTGTTTAGGGTTTCTCAAACTACCGGACAAAAGCCCATACTCTCTAGCAGGAAGAACCAAAACATTAGGAACAAACGCTTTCTTTAATTTTTTAAACAATTTGAATTGGTAGTATATGATTTTTTTCAAATCATACATCTCCTCATTGATGACATCCATATCATATTTTTCCTTTCTTTTCAAATTTCTTGGAATCAAATCGGTGTATATGGTATCAAATAACTCTTGGCTTGGTTTGATCACCATCAAATCACTAGCAAATTTGGCAACGTCATTCTTGTTTTTAGTCGCGTAAAGAGATTTCACCGTAGAACTCAAAGAGATTGTGGAAGTGGACTCAAGGATTTCAGAAGCAATGTTTTTGGACTCAGACAAATATAGACTTGGTGGCAAGTTAGGCAAGCCATTGTAAAACTGATACGCGTCTTCCTTCTTTGCAGAAAGAAACGACTCATCAATGTACTTGTCCAACCTAGTAGACCATTTTTCCACGTTGGCAACTTCATGATACGCGTGGGCAATCTTGGATGAAGTGAACATCCAATACGTCAACGGAGCTGCAAAATCAATGTATGAAGGTAGAAAAAACAACTCGTCCAAATTGGTTGTTTCTCCACGAAGAAGTGCGTCGTTGTCCATGTAAACGATCCTATCGTACAGCGTTTCGTTGAACACTAGCAGTTTTGACAGCGAGTTTTTCCACTCTGTTCCATCTTTTGGTTTGTAAATCGGTTCTATTTGTTTGATCAAGACCTGGTTTTCAGAGAGCTCCTTGAGATCTTGCAATTTTGCCTCAACATCAATATCAGAGTTTGGCTCCTCCAAAAGATCACTAGTAACCAACAAAACCAACTTTGCTTTGGTCCCACTGTCCAACAATTTTTTGAACATCACGTTGGTATTACACAAATACTCGGCATCTGCTACATAATTAACATAGGCAAACTTGTTCCAATCTAGCACATCCCCATTGCTGTCCTTGTTTTCGTTGACCCTTTTCGAGTGCAAATTTTCTATTGCTGCATATGGAATCTGCTTGATATTTATTGGATCAAAAAACCCGGGATTGTTTTTCTTCTTTTTCATAATGTACTTGTAATGCTCGATTTCTTTATTCAATTGGAAAGTGCTCAACACTTCAACAAATGTGAAAACGCAAACAACAGCGGTGATGAACACAAGTGTGAGTCTCAACTTTTTTCTTCCTAAAATCATTTCAAATGGAGGTGAGGATGCTTGGTGAAAAGTCCTTGGTGTTGGGTGTATGTCCTAAGTTTCTACTACTTATGGTCAACCGTAACCGATTTGTTTAACTATACCTTCCAGGCTCGGCAAATCAACGGGTTGGAAAATGAGGGACGTGGAGTTACACGAAGCGTGAAAAAAAAAAAAAAAAAAAAACAAAACGCGCTCGGCTTTTTAAGCCCTTTAAACAAAGGTTGTTTCTAGCAAAGGCAAACTTTGACACTCAGAGTATGTTTAAACAACAACAAAGAGCAAGTCCATAATAAAAATCAAGCCCTTATAGTAATTTTGATGAGCAACTGGTTGAATGTTAAACACCAATCTAAAAATCTGAAAAACCAAATCTTTGTTTATTTTTATAGCACAAAGTAGGCAATTCACTGTGGGTAACTTGGAGAATTCAAGATGTAGCAACATATACTCAAAAGTAAACAATTTTTTTTTTTTTTTTTATTGAAAGTTAATTATACTAGAAGTGTGATTTAAAATACACAGATATATGTAATTATTAACGAACTTGCTGAGTATGCGTGGACCGTGTGGTGAAGTCAAAGGCTCCACGACACATTGGACAAGTGTTGTTCCCTGAGCTCTTGAACCATTTGTACAAACAGGTGCTGTGAAATTTGTACTTACAAGTTGGACACTGTTTAGTAGGAAGTTTTCTGTCAATGGCATTCAAAACATAGTAACAAATAGCACACTCTTCAAAACCGGAAAATTGTAAATCAACATTTTTACTGAACAATTCCAAAGAGTCAACAATAGACCCGTTCATAGTTGTGGTTACTTTTTGAGTGGACAAAATCCATGATTTCCATTTGTTTTCAGTCACACCAATACGAGAAATACCAACAACTTGAATTGGAGTCAATGGGTAATGATCTGGGAATTTAAATGCAATTTCCAGTTTTTGTTCATCAATCAAGTAGCTCGCTCTGATTTCTTTCACCTTTTCATTCACCTTTATGCTCAAAGCTTCATTGCTTTCTTCAATTTTGCCGACTTTCAGTGAACACTCCTTCAATTCTTTTGCAACTAAAAGCGGTGAAAGTTTACTAGAAACGAATTTTTCAACTTTGATTTGCAATTGTCTGCTCTTGATATTCAAATACCAGTTGCTTGTAATCACCCCAAAGTTGTCAAACATCAAATACAAGTCATAGATTAATAACTCTTTGCATTCAGCCATGAGGTCATCTTTGTAAATATTAAAATTTTGGAGGTGATATTCCACAAAAGTTTCAGTGCCTTGAATTTCATCAGCAATAAAGGTGTAAACATTGTCAACCAATGCTCCCTCTTTTTTCAATTGCTGCAAATAGAACTGACGCAAATTGTAAGATATGTTTGAAAAATGCATGGCAACCAAATACAAAATCCACAAGTATCTCAAAAATTCTCCCTTTTCATCGGAATACTCCAAATAGTCTACTGGCATATCGTTCTTTAGCAAATCGATGTAAGTCTGTGGTATTTTGAATTGTTCAAGTTTGCTGTCAGAGGAGTCCAAAGACACTTCGCTGTCGCCATTGAATTCAGGTTCTGAAGAAGAGATTTTGTTTTTGCTCAACTCAAACTCAACAACAACATCTTCTGTCCGATCTCTGATTATTTTGGCCAGTAAAACAATACATACTCTCAGTTGGCTGACATTGAAACTTGCGCTATCAAGGGTAGCCAAGAGTCTCTCGTAATATTTGGCCAAAGTTTTTGAACTAATTTTTTGCACAACATTGTTGTAAGCCTCAAAGAATTTGACGGAAATTTGATTTTCTTTTTCGGCAGTGTATTTTGTAAACAGCATCTCCAACAAATTATCATAAATCTCATCTGAATCTTCAATAGGAATGTCAAAAAGGGTACAGTTCTTGTACAATGACAAAGACACATGTCTCAATTCCAAGACAAAAGGAGTTTCGTCAATTTGAATCATACCCATCATGTCTGAAAGAAGTCTGTTGGCCATTTCAATGTAAAGATCATTATGATTGAGTTGCTCAAATTTGGCAAAAAGGGAGAATATTTCAACAATGCACAGCCTCAACGTGCCGAAAGAATCCAAGTACCATTCCTCGTCGTCAAACAATTTGTATAAAGAACTCAAAACCATTTGAACTCTTTGAGGCTGAATCGGAACGTAATCTTCATTGGACTTGAGCAAGCAGCTCAAATAAATCAAAGTTTTGTAGTTTTTGCTTAACATTTCAAAAGTTTTTGATCCTATTAGCTCAGCAGCCAACATGTTTCTTAACTTTCCCATAACGCTCAAAGAGCCAAATTTTTGGAAAGAAAGCAGAAGAACGCAGCTTTTCAAATGATCTAGGCCAGAAGTACTTGTGGATCTGATTTGACGAGTAATGTACTTGTCAATGTGAGAGCCAAACAACTCTTCAAATTGCACATTGGATACAGCATCAATTGAATTTATCAATAACGTGTAAACTATTTTACACTGATAATAACCAACTAAACTCGACTTTTCTCCCCAGCTGAATAACAAAGAATGAAACTCAAACAGATTATCTTTCTCAAAAATAATGCTCTCCAGTATAGCTTGGGCTTCCAATTTTTGGCTTGAGTTGTAAATAGTATTGCTGATATTCAACAAGTGGTCATCCGGGGAGTCAGTAATGCTATTGAAATCTTGCGCTATTTCATAAATAAAAGTTAAAAAAACAGTAGCTTCATCCGTTAACAACCGTTTATGGGTTTGCAAAAAAAGGTCAATAAAAGCACCGGTGTTCAATAGTTTTACAATTTGCGCTTTATTTGTTGACCACAAGTTTTCCTCTACCTCAAGTAGATGTGTAGCAACTCCAAAAGAAGACACAAGCGCAACACCGGAGTCTAAGCCTGAAATATGTTTGTCCAAATCAAAAAGATTGACTTTCAATAAAGCTGATAAGGAGTTCTCATTAATCTCTGCAATCATTGCAAGCTCTTTCAACAACGTTATGTGCTCTGCAGTGGACATGGAGGCTAAATGGGTCAGCATGTTAACGACCATGGTTGCAAGTTGGTCATCTTTTTGCACGTATGGTGCTATCTTGCCCAACCAATCTTGGTCCAGAAATTGTTTTCTAAAGTCAGAAAGATATTGCAAAGAGTGAAGCAACTCTTGTTGAACAAATGAAGGCAATGTTAATGACAAAGCAAAATACTGCTCTGCCTTATTTGTGTTAAGGGCTTTTTGGTAAAGCTGGAAAGCTGTATCCTTCGTGATGAAAGGTGAACCAAATAGAGTAGCATTGTCGAACTCAAAGTACTCGTAATAAGTTTGCAAAAAATCTTTCAGATCATCAGAGTTTTGTAATAACTTATTTGAAATGTTTTGGTTGAAAGAGCAAATTGTTTTCAAAATCTCATGTTTGTCAATATTCAAATTTGTCAAAGCCAAAATATAGTCTGACAATATTTCCATGGTTTTCTCGTTTTGTGCCAAGTCAGAGTTTGTAAAATCAGCGATGATTTGATTAGGAAGCTCATAGAAATCCTCTGTTATCAATGTTGGCAATTCATACAAAAACTTCAAAACGCTTTCATCTTCTACGTTTGAACTAATCAATTCGTGAAACAATTGGAAGCCTAAATTGTCCTTTGCTTTGTCTTCATTTTCAAGAATCTCATTTAATAAGGCACCTGCCAAAGCATGCAAATTGTTTGCAGTTTGGACACGCACAATGGAAAACAAATTGAACACGTATTTTTGAGAGGCTTTATTAAAGAGATTTTTCAACAATTCTTCTTCAATGTATTCATAGGGCATATAAAGTGAAAACTCTTTTTTCAAATCTTCATTTTCCTCCAAACGTTTGGCGTACAGAGTTTTTGACATGTAAGACAGCACAGTAGTTTTTTCCACGCCATGCTCCTGAACAAACTTTAGCAAGTTCTTCCACAAATGAACCAAAAACTCTTTACTTGACTTTTGTGATTGAGGTCTTTTCGTCTCGCTTTCAGCAAAGCCCAACCAAATTGGTAACCATTCTTTCAACGCATCAAGAAGCGCACCTTCTTCAGTCTCACATTTGGTTAGCAGATAAACTTCGTCATAATAAGAAGGGAATGTGTTTGCTGCGGGCCCCACATTAAAAAAATTGATCAACTTTGGTTTGATGTTTTTGTCATAACCCCAAAGCTTCCCATTGTTATAAACAGACAACAAATTGATCGAGTGCAAAACCGGTGTTAGAACCAACCCAACACTTAATTTATTCTGGTCAGTAACTTTGCTGATAAATTTCAAAAGTTTTTTACTGATAATTTTAAAAGTGCTTTTGTTTTCTTTCCAGCTAAAAAGAGCATCGTCAGTTGCATCTAAAAAGTTGATCATTTGAAGCAAAATCTGACATGGTTTAGGTCCATCTTCAACTGCTTTCGAAACGGAGAGAAAAGACCATAAATTCTCAGCATGGAGAGTTTCCAAATAGTTGCTTTGTTGCAAAACCAAAGTTGGATATTTTTTTAGCAAATGCACCATAATGAAAGTGCAAGTGGTTACTAATCTCGTGTACTTTGCGTTGGATTCTGCTTTGGAAACAAATTTTTCGTCTGAAATTGTATCTTTGCTTTCAATGAGAAGCACCTCGTGGATCAATTTGCAGTGTTCTGGAATGAACTTTTCCCACAAAGCTTCAATCTTCTCTACGGAATTGAAAACTGACGTAATCGACTGTGAAGCTGCCTTGACGACATATGTTTCAGGGTCGTATAGTCCAGACATCAGTAACGGAATGAGATCTTTTAAAAACTTGCTGATTTTTTTGCCCCATAGAGAAATAAATTTACAAGTAACTTCATGAGCCAACGCTCTGATCGTTTTCAGTTCACAGGTTACTAGTTTGGGATAAAATTGTGTCCATAGAAGCATTGTGACCTCATTCTTGATTTCCGGGTCTTGATCCACTAATTGGACCAAACCGTTCAAAGCCCTTTCCCTTGTTGTTTCATCTCTTTTCATAAGGGTCTTGAAACACAATTTAAGGTCGTTTGAGTTGACTGCGTGGATCAAACTTTGATCTGGAAGCCCATCAAAGTAGTTTAAGGTGATTTTCAACCCGTTGTTTCCCAATCCGAAATCATCAGAGTACTGTTGAAACGTGTTGAAAGTTGACATGTCTGCTGAAACTAGATGTAACACTCTGGTTTTTGGTGTTTCCTTTGGGTGAAACTTGTTTTGTTATTATTTTGTTTTTTTTTTTTTTTTTTTTTTTTTTTTTTTTT
>ERZ794936.289-NODE-289-length-27093-cov-34.331792_pt1 | contig 27093 bp, 11 predicted proteins | sample MGYA00511083_ERZ794936 | MGnify/ENA primary metagenome ERZ794936 (study PRJEB30137, sample SAMN04331409) | food metagenome | isolation source: Y2 must sample point D1 replicate A | place: Australia: South Australia | collected 2014 ... | reverse complement strand
TCAGCTTTTTTGTTGTTCTTACTTCTCTTAAAAGTTTTGCCATTCTTGGTAGAGTATTTTAACGTGCTTTTTCCCTCCTCCTCCTCCTCCTCCTCCTCTTCTTCTTCTTCTTCTTCTTTGTTTTCTTTGTACTGACCATGTTCAAGTAACTCTTTTTTCAAAAGATTCAGCTGGCCCCGGTACAAACTCATAATACCAATTTGATCCGATGTTATGATTTTCAATAACTGTGGTACCACCAGTTGCTTTATTATTTCCATTTCACCTTGATTCTTGATGTCTTCATTGTTTACCATCTCTTTAAACAACTGGATATGTTTGAAATCACTCAATTGATCGTAGTTAATAAAACAAACCTTTTTGTCACAATCCAAAATCCAATTGACCAAATTATCAGATTTGCCAAAAAATTGTGTGATCCCATACTTTGGTAGTTTGTTGTCAACATTCTTGCCACCACATTTCAATTGACCATCGTATATCAACTCATTACTCAGTTTCATAATCTCAGGATTCATCCTATATTGATAAGTCAATTTTTTCACAATATCAGGATAATAATCGTTCAATTTCTTGAACAAAGAAACATCAAGACCTCTTTGCTTAGCCTTCTCATTCAAAATCAAAGGTGGAAGTTGAAAATGGTCACCAACCAAAACAAACTTGTCACAAAGAGTTAATGGTCCCAAAGCAATCGGTAAAGAGACTTGGCTCGCTTCGTCCAAAATGCAATAGTCAAAAAATCTTTTGGTCCTTAGTCCAGTACTACCATCATTCTCTTGAAATTCAACTTCAGACCCGCCAAAACAGCTGCTAAATGTCCAATCCTGAATCCCCAAACATGTTACTGCCACCAAATTACTTTGCTTCAAACTGTCAAGCATGTCTTCATTCTGATCAAGTGATTCACTTTCACCAACATCATCAGATTCTTTATAATAAGGAGAGTACTTTTTGGTGTCATTGTGTAGTTTACTCAAATTCCCAATCCTCAAAATCCTAAATGTATCCTTCATTTCTTTGCACTCTTCCTCCAATTTAATTAGTATATTGTCTACAGCACTGTGAGTATACGATGAAATTAAAACTTTTTTTCCGTTGCCAATAATTAAACATTTCAAAATCTCTATGATAACTGTTGTTTTCCCGGTACCAGGCATACCCAAAATCAAAGAGTAATCTTTACATTCCAAAGCATTTCTAATGGCCAATTGTTGATCCTCATTAAACATCTCCCAATTAACCATACTGGTATCCAAGCTCGAATTGAGAGAACTGAATTGAGTAGTTCTTGAAACGTTTCCATATCGGGGAGCCCTCCCTTCTACGATAAGCTCTCTCAAAAAGTTGTTTTCAGGTAAAAACAAGCTCAAAACGTTGTATCTTGACAATGACATTCCCAACCCAACTTCGTTTTTATCCATCCGATAGGTTATCCTTGAAACCCCAAGTTTTTTTGCTCGCCTTCTTTGGATTTTGCTAATATCTATACTAGTAACGCAGTTCACTCTGTTTTTCTGATGCGAAATGGATGTGACAGTAGCTGAGCTCAAATTAAAATGACCCATTTCATCGTTCAATATCACATAATCACCTTTGCCTATTTTGAATTCACTGTCAAGCAAATTTTTCTGTGGGAAATAAAACGTTAAAGAGTACTGATTCTTTTGAGGAATTGGAAACACCTCAATAAGCTCCAACTGACCCAAACACTTGCCCGTTTTCAATCTTCTTTCCTCACTATCCATAGTAAACATCTCTTTGTTCAAATAGCCTATACTGCTTTCTTCAAGATCAATCAAGTTCATGTATTTCTTATAAAATTTGAAATTTTTGGAATTTTTTGGTAAAGTTCCAACTAAATCTTGAACATAGTGTTTTGGAAGTAGTATTTCTTGTACAACCTTTCTGTCTGCAAAATTTTCTTTGACACTTTCGTTTTGTTGTTCAAAATAATTCAAAATAGTACATTCTCTATTGCAATAACACCTTTCACAAATCTCAGATCCATGTTCAAGAACAGGAGGAAGCGGGTTTGATGAGCCATGCTCAATAGATTTCTCGTCATCTGTCAGAAATACACTGAGCGTGTTTCTGTAATGGATTAGATGCTGCAAATGCCCAAGGTGAACGTAGTATTTCACTGCATCTTTTCCTTCAACATAGCAAAGCAAAAACTCTTCACAGGGTATGTCATATCTGTCTTGGACCAAAAACGTGTACAATGAGCTTTGTGCTACATGAGAGTTTGAAGACCTTTTCCCGCTTTTAATCTCAAAAGGAACAGACTGTTCTTCATTTAGCAACAAATGGGCATCAATGACCCCTCGTATGCCTAAAACCGGAGACCATATTTTTTCCTCTATCTCTACAACATCCTTAATTTCCATTTTTTCTTTCTTCATTTGCCCAGAAACACGCACTTCCCCAAAGTTGTTATCCTGCTTACAATACTTTATGAGAAATTCTTCCATATACGGAACATATGTCTCGAGAATGTTGTCTTTGAACTCTTGGAAATCATCACAACCGCAAATGACCAGCTCTTTTTTGTTATTCAAGAGCAGTCTTTCCAAAATGTCCTCAGCCATTTCATGCGTGTATAAATTTCTAAGCAAAAGCAATTCTTGGAAAAACTCGTGAACTATAATACCTTTTAACATTACCAAGCTAGGATCTCCTGGAAAAGAAAACTTTTCATTTATCACTGTCCTTCTCATACAATCCATTGAAGTCCCCACCACCGTTGCGGTAAGTAAGGTATCCGGATTCAAAATCAGTAAAATACTACTGCTAGTGTTCAAATGGAAAACTTTTTTTGCAAGCATTTCCCTGTGTGATGACGTCGCAAACTCGACCAAATGAAGAATCTGTCCAGACTGGTAGTTCGAGTTGTGTCGCCATATCCCTTCAAGCTCAACATCAAAAATAACGCCATGTTCGTCACAGCAAGTAAGCAGAGTTTTTCTATCCGCAGAGTTCTTCAATTCCAAGTTTTCACAATTGACTATAACCAACCGTTTAAACCATTTGTAACTGTTTCCCTTATTGTTTTTTCCTGGTATATTGCTATACTTTGCTAGTTGAATGTATTCAGGCTTGACCGTGTACACATTATCCTCCTTATTCAAGGGAAACGTTCTGCTTCTTTCCAGATGTTTGGTAAAATTTTGTGGCATATGCATATGCGAGAGATGGCCCAGATTTGTAGTTTTTTTTTGTGTCATGAAATCCTCAATATCGTCAAGCAAAGACTCGTCGTCTTCCGTGTCAAAATTCTTTGGCAAAACTATACTGGTGTTGAGACTTTTTTTTCGCTTCTTGTTTTCATCAAAAACTGTTTCTTTAACTGTTTTTTTGTCAGAGGGGATTATTGGATCACTTTTCAAAAGCACGCTTCGATCTCCGCTTTTGTTTGAGCCTGTATTTGAAAAGCTCGTGCTCCAGTCCTCTTGATCGAGTAAATCAAAAACTTTTTGACCATATTTTTGTGTAAAAGCAAGCTCTTCATTCGCAGCAGACTGTGACTTTAGTGGCGATGATTGAAGTAAAGAATGCGCCTTTTTTCGCTGCTGCAAAGGAGTAGAGAGTTTGTTGGGGGAAGCTTCTTCCTGCGGCGGCTCGCTGCTCAAAAGATCTTTGTTGATTGATGTTTGTAGACCATCGATTATATCATCCATATCCTTGTCAAATGAATCGTTTCCAGGCAAATTCGTGAAATGTTTGGCTCTTGCTGAAGCAATGGTTTCCGTAGTAGGGGACGAAGAAGTCGTTGAAACAATATTTTTCAGATTCAAAACAGTACCAAACTTTTTGTCAATAAGAAGAGCACCCGAACTTGGACGTTTATTTATATCTAGCAAATTGCTATTCCTCTTTGCAGAGTCTTTCAAACTGTCGCTAATTCTATCTTGTGTACTAGGAGAGCTTTGAACCTTTAAATGGCCTTCCTCAGCAAATGATCCATCGCTCTTTGGGTTTGCAGTGGGAGAATAGTTCCAAAAAATTTCTGAAGAATTTGGCTCAGTTGATTTGCTGCTAGCCTGTCTCCTCTTTAACGTTTTTGGAACTTGTGCATCAGGCTTCTTTCTTTTCGTCTGGAAAGGATACTCGCCGTCGTTGGCAAGTTCGGCTGTGGGACTGCCTTGCAACGCAACAGGGGAATCGAGTTTTTCATGTGTACGAGTTCCTTGAGTAGGTGCCGAATCTTTGTTTTCAATCTTGGAAACATGAGTAGTCGATTTGGGCTGTTGTAGAGTATTTTTTGGACCAAAAGAATATATATGGGCTTTCCTCATTATAGAGATTTTTCTGTTCTTTTTGAAATCCTTAGAATCATTACGCTCCTTGGAGGAGTCAAAAAACCCCGATCCCATTGCTTGTCAAGTATTGAAATATTGGCCAAAGTTTGAAAGCTGCCAAGTTGGTTCTTTATTTTTCTTGTGTAACAGGCTTTAACGCAGGTCACTGTCTCAAATTTTCATGGCATCCATGTGGATAAAATATCTCTTTTCTATCAACCACAAACTCTTGACATTTTTTGGATGCGTGGATTGTCAGATTTATTTCGCGTTATTTACTTTTTCGTTCAGTATATTTTTTTTTTATTTTTAGGGCTCATCTATAAATGATTCAATTCAGGCAAAGAAAAAAAAAAACACTGAGCCTTCAAGCTTCGCCTGCAATAAAAATTAACCTTTATAATTGTTATCTGGATATTCAAGGCGGGGTTTATGGTACAAGAAGTCTTTTTTTTTATTCTTGAATAAATTAAAAATATGTACATACGCAATTCTTTAAATACTACATCGTACAAGAAAAGCCTGCGCAGTGCTAAAAAAATTTCAGAGTCGTTACATCAATACATCCTCTTGGTCTGCCTCAAGATCATCTTCCGATCCTAAAAAGTTCTTAAACTGAATAAAATGGAAAGGACGATGGAGCTCGTGATAATACTCAATTGGAACATCAATCTTCAAAGAGTACTTTATATCCTTTTCGAATTCGGAACCCATGAAAGCATAGTTCCAAACATCGTTATCCGGAACCATAAAGTTACCCATGATACGGTCTGAAAGCAATACTTGAGCATATTCGCTGAAAGCTGGTTCGAAGCCCTCGGGGTCCGAGTCCTGTAAGTTTTTGTTGTTGATACCCCAAAGGTAGCCCTCGTCCAACAAAGAATATGCACTGATTGCAACTGATCCGGGAGAAGAAGCAATGCACAAGTCAATACACTCGGTATCAACGTTGCTGAAGGTCTCAGCATGCGTTGTGACCTCGGTTGAAGACATGAATTTCAATTCATCCGACTGCGTGTGCATCCATCCTAAAAGCTCTAGATCTTTTAAATATGGATGCTTGGGCAAGTGTCTGGACATAGAAACATAATGAGTGTTTCCCAACTGCGGAACCACAACAACAGTTTGTATCTCCTTGATGTGAGGCTGATCGTTACTCGCAGGCTTCCCGTATATGAACGAACTTATTTGAGCCTTTGAATCCGATATCTCAATAAACTTAGTCAAGATATTATGTGGCAGGACATAAACATTTTTATCCTCCACAAAATCGGCTTGCGAAACAAAGATATTTTTCAATCTCAAACTTAGCAAAGAGTTGGAAACAGCACGCGCTCTCCACTCGTCTTTGGACGAAAAAGTTTGCGTTTCGTAGTTTGCAGAGGTGACAACGACAATCTCTTCACCTTGAGCATTGACGCTTTTCGTTTTCAAAACTGTTGCCGAATCACTGTTCTCGTTTAAAATATTTTGTTTTTCTTCCTCCAAGATTCTTTTTGATTCCTGCAAATCCAACATCTGTTGTCTTTTAGCCGATGGAGCCTTGATGTTTTGACCCAAAATAAGATCTTTAATTTCTGTTTGTGTCAAAGCAGCAATATTCACATTGTATTTCGCGCTATACTCATCAAGGATCAAGTCTCTCATAGATGTTTCAACTTCAATCCATTGGTCATCACTGAACGACGGCCACAAGTGGTTTTCTTCAATACGGATCGTTGGGTCTTGAAACAAAATGTTTTTGGCGCTCTCCTCATTAGCTTTCAAAGCTCTCAATAGTAAAACAAGTCTTGAAAAAGCCGTGTAAGAAGAAATACTTTCTAACCAATCATCATACATGTTGAAAAGTACCATCTGAGGCTCGTTCGCTTTCAATACAATAACAGACAATTTGTCGATAGACATTGCTGCAGAAAACGGTAGCTTCAATTCTGTAGGTCTTATACCCACATTCGGAAAATCCAACATGTGCACTTCCAAGGGATCCATCATAGGTTTTCTAGTGACTATCAACTGTTTAGGTTGCTCCTCTTTTGGCAAAGACCTAATCAACGCTGTGACTTCTTCAGCAGTTTTCCATTTAGCCAATTGACTCAACCGAGATTGACCCACCCAAACTGAAGTGTGAATGATTTTCAAAAACAACTCCCCAGATTTTGGATTTAAAATGAAAACACACCCATTGATAGGCTTTGTTGAAATATTTCCTTCGTAAGTGCTATGAACCGAGACTCGATAAACGTTGGTGTCATCGACAAAAAATTTAACGTCGTCATTAAACAATTCAGCGTAGTTGCTAGAGTTCAAAAAAGGCTCTTGTGTTTGAGACTGGTATAACTGCAAACCCTTTCTGACCCTTTCACGCAAAACATATAACGACGGATTTGCGCGCATGATAGTCTTCATAGAGTTGTGAATCACTGGCTTGAAATTTTCAAACCAATGCCCGTATGCGTCAAACATGTTATATGCCAGGTCAATACCAATCATGACACCAGTAGAAGAAGGATACATGCTAACATTGTCCGTTGTGTAATCTAAAAATTTTGCACGAACATAACGCGAGATATCATGGGAGTCATAATCTCCGTATCTCAATTGAACATCAATCCAAAATTTGGAGATGCTATTTTTTTTCTCATATTTATCATTAGTCTCGTGTAACAAAGAAGGCTGCGATACTTTCCAAGTGTTGGTACTGTTCAAAGTCACGTCTGCCGCAGATGAGTTCATCTTATAAGATTTTCTTGGATGAACAACTTCTTTGTTCACCTCCTCGATCTGTAATAGATCCATCTGGTCATCCAAAATTTGGCAAATATCAAACACAACGCTTTCATGAATCTTCTGCCACAAGTGTGCACGAAATATCTGGATCAAAGAAATCTTCAAAGTTGGAATTTTACCGTGTAAAAATATCCCTGTCAAATCTAGCTGCACCAAAAACCCCACATAAACGTTTGCTCTGTTGATCGTGGGTGACCACCACAAGGTAAATCTCCGGTTTGGAATTTGGCTTAACCCAGTTCTTTGTGCGTTAGTTAACCTTTTCATTTGCATGGAATCTTCAAAACCAGCTGCTTTTTCCCAAAACAACCCTTCCCATGAAGTAAACCCTGTACCTTTGAACAACGTGTGTTCCAAAATGGTTTCAATACCCCCTAAAGCCTGGATGACATCGCTTCTGTAATTATTCAAGTTCCAAAGTTTACCATCATGGTTAGGGTTTGTCCACCAAAAATGACCTGATTGATCCGAACTAAACTTTTTAAATTCGCTACGCACACGGAAACCTTTGTCGTACGCTAACGTGTGTCTATTTTTTTGAAACAAAGTACCAATACGAGGAATACCTCTGTCCCAATACCCCTCTAACTCTTCAAACGCGATTCTTCTGTTTTCTTCCAATGCTTCTCTTCTTTTGACAGAATAATCTGACCATACTCTTTGAGAATCAAGAAATTCATTTTCCCAGGTTGTAATATAACGGAAAATCGTTGGTATCATTTTTTCGTCGTCATGCGACATACCTGCTCGAAAATGAGTGATTCCCGTATCGGTTTGCTTTGACCAGGTCAAATCTGAAGTTGGTATTAATATGTGAGACGCACTCAACATACCAAGACCACCAAGCTCTTTCGGCGAGTAAAACACCACTGGGGGAAATCTCGTTGGCATTTTCGAATTCAACCCCAGCTTCACCTTGGTTTGAACTTTAGTCTCCGCTTTGACCAAAGCGTCTAACAATGTTTCAGTAGACGCTATAGCCTCTCTGAAATAAGTGAAAAGAGCTACGAGCGCTAAATTCCATTTACTAGCGACTTTGGTAAAGGTGGGTGACCCTGCAGACATCAATAAAACAGCAATTTTGCTTTCAAATTTCTTCACTTCGTCTTCAGACACTCTTAGGAATGCTTTCGCTGTTCTTTCTTTGGTTTTGTTATCAATCAAGTCCCATACGGATTCGCCAGAAGAGTTTCCACCTGGGATTCTAACCTTGGGCGTAATTCTAATCTCAAACCCACACATTGTCAACAACAAGTTTGGATTGTTTTTACTATAAACTGACGATAGAGTTTTTTCCCACTTGACAGAAGTGATTGATACTGGAAGTCTGCTCTCTATTTCCCAAAACACCGCACGCCCCAAATTGACATCTGATCTTAGTAGCCTCATACGTGAGTCTCTGGGCCAGCATTTTCTGTTGTTGTATCCCACAATATTTTCAAAATTAGGGTCTGGGTTTTCCATTAAATAATCTTTGATCAAATCTTCACTTTGAAACTCTTCAAAACGAAAGAAAATGAAGATTTTATCAAAGTAACGACAATAAAGCCTAATTGGATCTTTCACTTCTGTTTGAACATCAGCAAACTCCATAAATTGATTAGGATTGTCTGCAGGGCCTGCTAGTTCAAGGGCTCTTTCAGGACTCAAAATCAATAAGTCGCACATCATACCGTAATATTGGTAAACGAAAGAAGCAAATTGAAGCCCTTGCAATAAACCAAGCTTTTTAACAAAACTCATGTCTTTGAAATTTATGGTAACGTTGTTTTTGGCAGTAATATAATCCGCCATGTTCGGATCCATTATTAATCTCAAAAGTCTGTTTAGTAGTATCAAATCGATCTTATTGGGCAAATTTTCAAGTGTGGTTTGTAAAAGCACATTTGTCTGACTTTCAGAGGTGTCCCATACGTTATGCAGATTATTGATCCCCTGACACCATTTGTAGACCAAGAGAGGTGGAATTTCCGAATCACTAGGTTTTATCCAATTCGGGAATAGGTTTCTTTTGTCAGCTTCAAACCACAAGTATTGGTCCAAGTAAGCATCCGTGATTTTTTCTAAAGGATCGACAGAAAACACCGGTTGAATCTCTTGAAAGTTGTCCACCATATCCAAATACACTGGTTTGAAGACTCTTTGTGTTAACAGAAATTTTTTGACTCGGTTTAGGGTCTCATGTGGATTGTCAAATGCTTCTTCAATCAATGCAACTTCTTCTCTTTCTGATGCGTTCAAACGGGACTTTACTGCATACTTTTCTTTCAAATTCTCCAAAGCTAGAGCAAAAATCTTGTTGTCGTGCTTGTAATTTAACGGCGGAAAGGGAATTGGCTGAAACTTTGTTGCTTCAAACCAATCAACCATAGTGGAAAAAATCGTGGTTGCTTCTTCAGGCGTGATGTCAGGACCATGCTCTTGCATTTCCTCTTGTTGCTCTTGCTCATTTCTCATCCATAATCTTGTTAGTCTGCCCAAATTTTTTTTAACAGCTGTCTTTTCAACCTTTTCTCCACGTTTGATTTTATCCCTGTTTTGGTATGCAAGAGAAACCCAACCATCCGCCTTGGCCTTGATGTACTTTTCAATGATTTTCCGAATTGGATCCGGCATTCCCGGCACGTTCCATGGTACATTTGCCTTCCAACACCGCCAAGCCTCACTCAAGTGTTGTAAAATTGTTTTTGCCTTGCTTTGTCTTAGATTCTGAGGAATCATGTCCAAAATATCGTTCATCACTGATGCTCTCAACTCCAAATCGTAGTACGCATCAACCCTCTGCTTTGTGGCGGTTTTTGCAACTTCATTAGATCTTCCTTCAAATTGTCTAGCGAGCATATTGCTCAACCATCTTTCAAGTATTGGAACAATCCCTCTCAAGAAAAAAAGCCAAACCCTCCAAGCTGGTTGCCAGAATCCACAGCCAGGTCCTTTACCTATTACTTTATTAAATCTGTAATAGACGACATGTTTGAGATCCTTGCATGCTCTAATTTGACGCATGACCTTGTATTTGTAACGGTATATCCCTGTCAAATGTCCTAAATGATTCAAGATGTAGTAAATACCATCAGCTAGCTGGAAGGCATCTGACTGCCCTAAGCGGTATTGAACCTGAACATCCACTAAAAGTTTCACAATTTTCAATATTTCTCTAATCAAATGAAAGGCGTGACCAAACCTGGATTTCTTTCTTTCTTTTGTAGTTAAAGTCTTGGTTGGCTTTAAATTGAAGTTGTAATCCAAATGCAAGTATGTAATACCTCTTTTATGAATTAATAGGTTTAGCATACTATGACCCTGTCTCACAACCTGTAAACCAGCTTCCACCCAATCCAGTTTAGTTTGCTGGAAATACCTTGTACTTCTAAGATTTTTCAAAAGTTTCAGTTTTTTATCGCTGGAACTATGTTTAGTTGACGTTTTGAGCACATTCATGGTGTAACTTTTCAGCAATCTTTGATATGAAACTCTCACTTTCAAAGGATAATCTTGTTCATCAGGATGTTGTAAGTACCAATGTTTTATCAACGCTGCATCTTGAGCTCTTATCATTTTATTATGTTTTTTATTGAAAGGGTGGGGTGCATGGTACAACTCAATGGCATCGTCCGTATGTGGTGCGACTATTGGCGCATTGTCCAAAATTGGGCGAAATGCTGGAAAAGTTTCGAATGATGGTGCAAAATCTTCTTTTTCAAATGCTGTTTTATGTTTTTTCGCTTCGTGGCCAGTAAAATTGTTGAGGCTTTCCTGGAAACCAAAAGTCGAAGCTAGTTCATCTGATTCTATCAGGCACGACACGTGAGTTCCAGAATCACATATTTCAACGTTTCTTGGCCTCATGTTGAATAGATGAGGGTATGCAATTTTATACTCGGTTCTTACTTTGTTCCGAAAGATAAGTCTGTTCAAACTATTAAACTCTGTGTAGTCCTCACTTTCTTCATGTTCTTCATTGGGGAAAAGTGGCTCAAACTTCGGACCCCCTACAAGAGGGTTATTTATTGCTTTTGCTGTGAGAAAGGACTTTCTATCAAAAAGATAATAATAATTTTTATCATGCACTTGATCAAGCAATGGAGTTGCTAATCTGTGTAAATTTGCCATTGTAGAGGCATCTAAAGTCCATTTTCTGTAAGAGCTTCCATTTACTCGCTGTGGATCGGCAATCAGAGGTTTTGAAGCGAATAGCCAATCTTTCACACGTTCATCGTCTTCTTCATCTAGTTCAAGTATCATCGGATCAGGTACCGAAAGGGAGTCAAGACTCTCGTCATAAAGGAGCGGAGGTTCGTCATCGTCAAAAGTTGGGAATCTTAGTCTTTTAAAATGCCTCAAGTCTCTTTTTTCTCTTCTCATTGCAATCCACATGGAAGCCCACTGTGCGGTATACACGGGTTCGATCACTCTAGGTGTTTCATTGAGAAATGTTATTGCACCATTGATGTGATATAAAACACGCACCTCTTTTGTTTCTTCCCATGGCTGAGGCATGTTTTCAAGCAATTTCAAAACAGCATGGGGCATGTACCGCAATGCACTCAAATGAGCATTTTTATCGTTGGTAAACCTTTTTCCAGCCATGTCTATATGATCGTTCATTATCTTTCTCAAGTGCTCTTTAGGCATATCAACCTTATGGGAAGAAACTTTTGTGTTTTTTGCAGGAGCTTTTCTCAAACTGGACTTGTTTTTTTTTGTTTTCTTTCTTAGTGGCATTTCTTTTTCTAGTTCGTCTGGCGCTTGGATATTCCTTGATGATAGGTTTGAGTGGGCCTGCTTTATTTCGTTTGAATACTGTATATCATTGTGTGAGTTTGAATTAATGACAGTTTCGCTTGTTGTGCAAGGCAACAGTTCGTCTACGTCAAATCCAGGTGGAGGAGGAGGCGGAGGAAGTGAAGTCTCACCAGTTGACGAGCCGTCCAGATGTTCTTCAAAGTCTGCAAGGGGAGGAGGTGGTGGAGGAGGTGGCAAATTTTGAAAAAAATCCGTCTCTTCAACAGGTGTTTCATTCTCTATATCACTTTCAAATCCTGGAGGCGGTGGTGGCGGTGGTGGTAACAATTCATCCTCATCTTCACTGGCAAAATCTAGCAGCTCGCTATTCATACTGCTCAAGTCCTTATTGGTGTTTGGAGTTTTTGCTTTTTGTGGCACTTATAGTTTGAGAAAGAATCGTCTTGAGTAGCTTCAGCAGGCATCTCTACAACACCGTGACATGAATATATGCATTGACCAAAATAACTTCAAAGTATTGGAAAAAAAAAAAAACTCAAAAAAGGCGACGCGCATGCGACATGAAATGCGGGTTTTGAAAGACTGTATATCTATATATGTATTCATGCTATATAGGTTATCTTACTTATTCCAGCTTTGATTTTCTTAGGCTTTCTGCTGAAATGTATCTAGCATTCTCAATTTCTTTGGCCGTACCAGTGGTTACATTAGACGCATAACGGTATGCTGCTGCGTAATTCTTATTGGCAAATTCAGCAATGGCCATCCACAACCTAGCCTTGTCCATTTCTTCTGTTAAAGCGTTACCCGTAGCTTCTCCGACACCGTCGCCCAAATCCCCACAACATTTAGCCATATAATATGCGCACATATTTTTGTTGTTCAACTTGTCATAAAGCAATGCAATTTTGTAAATAAGCTGGTAAGACGCTGCAGAATAAATGTTGTAGCGTGCTTCTAGGTCCACTCCCGACAACTGCAAAGACCTGGAATAACAGTTAATGGCATCTGCAAATTTCTCTCTGTTGTTCAATTTCTCATAGCAACCGCCTAAAGCATTCCATATCCTCTTGTCCAAGGGACGCAAACTACAACTTTTTTGAAAATAAAACAAGGAGTACAAATGCATGCCCATAATCTCGTAGGTCTGCCCTAATCCGTACCACGCTTTGAAATCTTTGGGGTTTATTTCCACTGCGCGGCGGTACGACTCAATCGCGGCATGTGTGTTTTTCAACTCAATGAACTCGTGGCCCATTAACGTCCAAGCACTTGTGTTGTTCTTGTTTAGTGTCAATGCTCTTCTAAAATACATTATTGCCTTTTCATGGTCTTGCTTTGAAGAATAATAGTTTGCAACGACACAGCATGTTTCTGGTCGAAACCTGTCAACGTTGGTGCACATCTGTGCCAAGTTCGCCAACTTGGAGAAATTTTGCATCACATATAGAATGTTGGAGTAAGTGTCTAGTTCTTCCAATCTGTATGGATCTCTTTCAATTATTTCATCAAAAAGCTTTTCTGAGTTGACATAGTCCAAAAGCTCATAACATATGACAGCCTGCTGACTTTTCAAAAATGCAAAATCAGGAAATATAGTGAGTAGATGATCAAGCATTTCCAAAAACTGTTCGTTTAGCCCGTACTCGCCTGTGTTATTGCCAAAGAACTGTTGAAAAACGGCAACCTTGAAAAATTGTAACATAATGTGTTGAGGATCTAAAATACTTCCCAAGTGATCTAAAAGAACGGGAACCTCGTCTGCTCTGGTAATACAATCCAGCATTTCTTGCCAACATCCCCAGTTGAAAGGATAAAGCTTCAAAGAAAGAATGAAAGATTGCAACGCTATGCGGTTGGAGTCTTGAAGCTTCATAAGAATACCCTTCAAGTAGTGAAGCAACGAAAATCCCAATGGCTGACTCTCAATGAACTTGTCATAGAATTTTTCTAAGTATTCATTTAACTCGTTCAGTATTAGTGGAATGGAAATTTTGATCCCACTATTTCCTGACGCCGTAGAGCACTGTTCCTGTTTACGATATACCTTTGTTTCGTCGCCGGCATCATCAGCGAGCTTGTGGTATTTCCTTATTGCGCTTGAGCCAAAAGTTCCTTGTAAGGAGCCATTGACAGTGTCGTGGCCTGTTTCGTGTTGCTCACTAGACCCGCTAGAGAGCAGTTCGTTTTCCATGTTTTCCTGTGATTTCATATCCCAAGACAAGTATTTAGAGTATAGGTGCAAAAATTTCATACATGGAGTATTTGAGCTTCTTAGCACATAAGCACATCGATCAAACTCCTTACAATCAAACAGCGATTGGGCGTAGAGGTACAAGTCTGCATCTTTAGTTGAAAGTTTGTTTTCTATTCTAAGCTTGTGCAAATTCATCATGATCAGCCCAGCCTCTTCTTCCTCTTCGTCTTCTTCCTCCTCCTCCTCCTCTTCTTCTTCCTCTTCTTCTTCTTCTTCTTCTTTTTCATTATCACCATTATGGCCTTCCCCATTATCGTGATTTGTTGACTGTTTGTGTTTATAATGCAATGTTTTATCTGTCCGAATCTTGGTATTTGCGCTAGTTTTGTGAAGCCCATTTAAAGCCTCGGATGACCATTTGGCAGACTGCATCAATTTCCACTTTGAAAGATCCATTGCGGATCTGCGCAACTCTAGTCTCAGGTCTTTGAGCATACTAACGCTCATCATAGCTCTTGGTATGTTAATTTTTCTAGTCGAGCTGTTGGGACTTGTGCTGTCAGGGGTACACCACCTAGTAAAACAGTTTATTTAGTTGCGTACGCTGATATGCATTGGAGAGAGGATGCCTGATCACAAAAAGGATTTTGTTCAACTTTAAGGTCTTCAAACCCCGTGATCATACCGCGTAACCTGAACAAAAACAGCTGAAAAAAAAAAAAAAAAAAAAAAAAAAAAAAAAAAAAAAAAATATTGCTTACACATTAGATATGTCGCGAACAAATTTCACAGCCTTAAAATGAAAGCTACTTCCAAGAGTAGCGACTACAATGTTTCAATTAAAATAACCTCACCACATAACCTAAAACGGCTTTTAATAATGGCACACGCTTTTGGATCTCTGACCAAGGCTTTTTTGGAGCACGGTGACTCTTTAAACGACGTTATTCAAAACTTGAAAACAATATCAGCACTTTTTGATGATGTTGAGGAAACCGAAAATCATGAAACATCACAGAATGAGAATGAGAATGAAACTCTTGAAGGTAATGAAAAGAAACGAGTATTGACGCCCATGCGCAATCTTTCCCTGGACCAAAAGCAAAAAATTGCAGATGCTCTCAAACGGCTCCAAAGCAACACGAAACAAAGAAATTACAAGATTACCAAGTTAATGAGATACTATGATCAACACTTTGAGTTGACAGAAAAACGCTTAATCACAGACCAAATTAAGAAAAAGAAAAAGAAACAGCTTAAACTGATTGAAGGTGAGGCTTTCAAAATTCAACTGAAACTAAACTATCTTTTATTAAAACTGGTATACCTGACGTCCTCATCTAATCTTGCAAACCAGCCGGTCCCCTCCTACCAACTAAACGAGCGCAGCGTTAACATATGCAACGTGGACAATCCAGACGCTCCAGTTTGGAATTTGATCAGCAGATTTGAAAACTTGGACTCAACCTCAGAATTTGACGAGGTGGTTGCTGAGGCAGACAAAATTACGGAAAGTATGTGCAATCTCAACTTTGTAGCGAGAGTGGAGAAGCTTGATGCTGCCGAAGAGGTAAATGGGGTTCTTGCTAAACAACTTTCGGAAATACAAAACTCTTTAGAAAACATCAAACAGGGGAATAGTGAGAGCGAAAAAATGTTTTTCGCAAACTCTGGTAACAGCCTAAAAAGTCTCCTAAGTCAGTTTCAAGCTATCAACTCCCAGAAGAAGTGAAAAAAAATGTTTAGAATCACTAAACCAACTATACTATGCTTGCTTGCAAACCTCTTTTCACCGGGAAAGTCCCCGAATTTTAAGCAGATTTATAATTTTGTAGCTGCCTGATGCTTTGCAAGTCTGACATGCTATTGAGTCACGTGAGTAATTTCAGGAAAGCGTATATACGACAGGTAAAAAAAGAAAAATCTTTAAGGAGTGGTAACAAGTTTCAGTTATGCAACAATACTAACATCAGTAATGCAAACTATAATAATTGATGGAATGAGAGCGTGAAAAGAGACCTATCAAAGACTGTTGCTATGTTTCGTTTGAGCAAAGTTTTGCGGTATGCAAGAAAATGGAACTCTCTTATACCAGATAATGCCCCAAGAGCACTTGAAAACGAGCAGTGGTTGCAGACATTAGAAAATGGTGTGGGAAACCTTGAAACATTGCCACAACAGGGGCAACATAACATGGAGATTGTTTCATCACTGAGCAGTGGTACAGCTACAAGCCCTGAGGATAGTCGAAATTTTGAAAAAGTGGAAAGTTTTCGAATCATATCAAAACCACCTGAAACGCCGACATTTCGTGCGGAGACACCTGTCATGAACGTTACGAGTCTAAAGTACACGAACAACGACAAGTTCAAGCAACTCAAAGGGAACGACGAGTTTGTTGATGTTCGTATTGTTCGTTGCAAAAGTGGAGATGGTGGTGATGGTTTTATATCTTTTGCAAGAGATGCAAATAGGGCGGTTGGACCACCTGATGGTGGTGATGGTGGTATGGGAGGTTCCATTTATATCCAAACAGATCCTACCATGAACACATTGAGCAAAATCAGACACTCCTATATTGCAGAAAGAGGATCAAATGGTGCAAAAGATCAAAAGGACGGGAAGCGTGGTAGAAATGTCTTGATCAAGGTGCCTGTTGGAACAGTGGTCAAATGTGCGCTTGATCCAAAAAGAGTGAGAAGACTATTACGTGATGAAAGAACGAACGGGCTTGGCCTCAACACAAGAGAAATCCTGCAGAAATATTTTGTTTCTGTGGATTGCGTTGGTGAGTACCCATCCGATAGATTGCCTAAGTACATTCAGCTCTACAGAAATAACTCGCTAAGAAAAAAGTATAAGTTACCGGAAGCTAATTCCACAAACAGTGACGGTTGGATTTTCAAAGAAAAAGATGAACAATATCACCGGGAAAAAGATTGGTTCATCAAACTTGATAAGAAAGTCAAAGTACACGATTTCCACGAATCAAAAGATGAACTTGTAAGAGACAAATTTCCTATGAATGGTTTAGATCTGAATGATAAAATGGAAAGGCCAGTGGAGTTACTGACTGGTGGTAATGGGGGATTGGGAAACATGCATTTCTTAACAAATATGGTAAGGAATCCAAGATTCGCCAAAGTTGGAAGAGTTGGCATTGAGCAGTTTTTCATGTTTGAGCTAAAAATCTTGGCTGACCTTGGTTTGGTTGGTTTCCCCAATGCAGGGAAATCCACGATTTTAAACAAGATTTCTAAAGCTAAACCAAGGATTGGGCATTGGGAGTTTACAACATTGAACCCAACAATCGGAACCGTTTCAACAGCTTTCGACCAACCAACTTTTACTGTGGCAGACATTCCTGGAATCATTGAAGGCGCTAGCAAAGATAAAGGCATGGGTTTGGAATTTTTGAAACACATTGAGCGGTCGACAGGGCTGGTTTTCGTGCTAGGTATGGACAAGCCAAATCCGTTGGAAGATTTCAAGATTTTGTTAGATGAGTTGAAGGATCATGGCATCAAAGACGTCAAAAGAGCGCTTATTGTTTGCAATAAATGCGACATAGACCCAGACGCGAATCACCAAAAGTTCATGGACATCAAAGCCTTTGTCACGGAACAACAAAACTCCAACTGGGATATTGTGCCAATGAGTGCTTTGAATAATGAAAACACAGACGTTTTGATTACAAAAATGAATAACTTGGTTCAAACTGCTAGAAGCGAAAACCGTGCACGTGACACAGGAATACATTGAATTTCGGCAATACATTTTTTGAAAATTTTACAAATTTTCTTTTCTTTTTCTGTGATTCAGACGCGGTATGTCCTTTATTTTGTTTGTTAACGTACTCATCTCATTGGTAAGGCAAACTGTTTGCTAGTAGAGGATGCAGTATCTGAATGCGGTTTTGGGGCTCCATATCAATTTAGTCTACGTAGTGTATATCTTCTGTAAATACAAACACCACACACGTACCCAAAAGCTAAATAGGCAAGCAATTAAAAGGACTCCACAAAAAAAATAGGTGAATTCGAAAAATGTCAGATTTCAGAAAATTGGGAGTCTCGAAGTGGTTGTGCGATTCTTTAAACGCCATGAAAATCACAACTCCAACAGAAATTCAGAAACATTGTATTCCAGAGATTTTGAATGGCAAAGATTGCATTGGTGGTGCCAAAACGGGGAGTGGTAAAACTATTGCTTTTGCCGCTCCAATGTTAACCAAATGGAGTGAAGATCCTTGCGGTATGTTTGGCATTGTGTTGACTCCAACTAGAGAATTAGCCATGCAAATAGCAGAACAGTTTACTGCTTTAGGAAGTTCCATGAACATTAGAGTGTCTATATGTGTTGGTGGGGAAGATATCGTGAAGCAAGGTTTGGAGTTGCAAAGGAAACCACACTTTATCATAGCCACCCCAGGTAGACTTGCACATCATGTTTTGAATGGGGGCGAAGAGATTGTTAGCGGCTTAAAAAGAGTCAAGTATCTTGTTTTGGATGAAGCGGACATGCTTTTGACAAACACTTTTAGTTCCGATTTAGGCAGATGTATTTCTGCATTGCCATCAAAGGAGAAAAGACAAAACTTGTTGTTCACGGCCACTATGACTGATCAAGTGAAGCAATTGCAAACCAATGGTTCCAAGCCTTGTTTTTCTTATGAAGTGGAGACCGTAGATAACGTTGCTATTCCAAGCACGCTAGACGTTACATATTTAGTTGTGCCTGATCATGTGAAGGAGGCCTATTTGTATCAAATTTTGAGCAGCGAAGAGTATGAAAAGAAAAGTGCAATGATTTTTGTGAACAAGACCTACACGGCCGAACTTTTGAGAAGAACTCTGAAGGCTTTGGATATACGAGTAGCATCTTTGCATTCGCAGATGCCCCAAAGAGAAAGAACAAACTCTTTGCACAGGTTCAGAGCTGCCGCGGCCAGAGTTCTTATAGCAACCGATGTTGCCGCCAGAGGTTTAGATATTCCAGTGGTGGAACTTGTGGTGAACTACGATATTCCATCGAACCCAGACACATACATCCACAGAAGTGGTAGAACAGCCAGAGCCGGAAGACATGGGGAAGCGCTAAGTTTCATAACTCCAAACGATATTGAGAGAATACACGCCATCGAGGAAAGGATCAATAAAAAAATGGAAGAGTTTACAAAAGTGCATGACACAGCAGTCATCAGAAAGGTGCTTTCCAAAGTCACCTCCGCCAGATCTGAGAATATTATGGCAATGGAAAAGGAGCAGTTTGGTGAGAAAAGAAAAATTCAGCTGCAGAAAAGGGGGAAAACTTACAGATCTTAGATGTAGCTTTTCATTTATGTAATTGTAAACGAAAAAGTCTTTTTATTTTTTTTTTGATTTTTGGGGCTCTGGTAGAAGCGCTTTTGCCATGATACAGTTTGGATACCAGTAGTGTACTGGTGTGGTATCACGTGCTTTTTGTCATTGTGATTCCATTAATGAAGAGAAAAAAAATTGGGTTGACATTATCTGAATGGAACAGATGCCTATTGCTGAGTTGTGAGATGAGTCGCGTTGTAATGCAGAGAAGCATCATTCATTTCGATTTACGAAAGACAACCTTTTCCAAATATCAGAACACAGCATTTGCAAAAAGTTCTGATAATAAGAAGACGATTGCAAGGAAAACCGTACCATTCAAGATGTCAAGAGCTAAAGAAATCAAAGAAAAACAAGAACTCCAAGCCAAACTTGCATCTGCGTTTTCATCCAAAACGGCAACTGTTCTGAGCTGGCTTTCCACTGACAGTGTAAATGGAGCTAATAAGATAAGTAAAGACACTGCTCTGCTGAGTGACGCACGTAAAGATTTTTTCAATTTGCCCGTTGTTGCAACTGGGGCTGGATTGAGCTTTGAGGATGAACAATTTACTGCTAAAAAAAACGAAACAAACCATGAAGATATAGCTACTGTGGGAGAGTTTATCAAGAGTAATAAAAAAATCTCGACTTTGGCAAAAAAGAAAATGCAAAACAGTAACCCTAGAGACAATTTGAACAGTACCGTCTACAGAATCCGGAAAGATGACAGCAAGGCTACGATTGCATTAAAAAACAAGCTCCGTAATACAAAGAGAAATGATTTGAGAAATCAGATGCAGAACAACCCATCCGGGAAAGCCTTTCAAAATGGCCGTACTAATGGCGGAAATATTGATCCTAGCAGACAGAGGCCAGCCGAAGAAAGCGAAGATGATGGAGAAGAACATGAACAAATCATTCAAAAGACAACAAAGAAAAGTGGTGCTTTTCCCTTGCAGTTTGGTAAAAAGAAAAAATAAAACTATTCGGCAAAACCATTATCAAAGAAGTGCAAATAGAAGCTGTTGTATTTGAACCCTTTTTCGTTCGTTGTTTTCTTCTAGTTGGATAATGTCAACAGCGCTTGTTTCCAACTACCTCACTGTCCTTCATGCATTTATGCATATCGGCCCTTGGTCGTTTATGGAAATGTAATAATATTTCCAAAATGGCTTGTAATTTGATCATATCTGATCGGCGATGACCCTTGATGCATCGGTCGAAATAGCAGGACGTTCTCGTTTCTTTTTCTGTAGTTTGTTTTTTTTTTGTTATTTTTTTTTTTTTTTTTTTTTTTTTTTGTTTTTTTTTTTTTTTTTTTTTTTTTTTTTTTTTTTTTTTATTTATACGCAAGGCTTCCTGCATGCCTTTCTCACTTATTTTGCGTGTATAAGATAGCTTCCCATTCACTCGTTTTTCTTTTTTTGCGCTTGAACTTGAATTCAGCTCATTACTCATCATTTGAACCACCTTGGAGTTAATGTCTTACTGATGATTAGGTAACTGCTCGGTGTGATGATAACCTTGATTTTATATCGATTCAAAAATTCAAGTTTACTCGAGTTTGCAGTTTTGTATAGAAGAAGCAGAACTATCAGCCCCAAGCAACAGCGAATCAACGTCCAAAGATGAATTACACTCCTATGGACCTTCACCATGGACACAATCATGGCTCCTCGGCACAGCCACAGGTTGCGACAGTGCTATGTTGCAATTGTGGTGTGCCGATGGACGGATCCACCGGTTTAGTCATGTGTTTCGACTGTATCAAAATGACTGTTGACATTACCCAAGGTATTCCAAGAGAAGCAAACATCAGTTTCTGCAGAAACTGTGAGCGGTTTTTGCAACCACCTGGTCAATGGATCAGAGCAGAACTAGAAAGTAGAGAGTTGTTGGCTTTATGTTTGAGAAAGTTGAAAGGGTTGAACAAAGTCAGACTAGTTGATGCATCGTTTATCTGGACCGAACCTCATAGTAGAAGAATCAAAGTCAAGTTGACTGTTCAAGGTGAAGCCATGTCCAACACTATTATTCAGCAAACGTTTGAAGTTGAGTATGTGGTTGTGGCCATGCAATGTGCCGACTGTGCCAAGTCGTATACCACCCATACCTGGAGAGCTGCTGTCCAAATTAGACAAAAAGTTCATCACAAGAGAACTTTCTTATACTTGGAACAGTTGATTTTGAGACACAACGCGCACGTTGACACTATTTCTATCCAAGAGTCCAAAGATGGTTTAGATTTCTTTTATGCTCAAAAAAACCATGCAGTGAAAATGTTGGATTTTTTGAACTCTGTCGCTCCCATCAAGTACAAAAAATCTGAAGAATTGATTTCTCAAGACACACATACCGGATCCTCCACATACAAGTTTTCATACTCTGTGGAAATTGTGCCTATTTGTAGAGACGACTTGGTTGTTTTGCCTAAGAGATTGGCAAAATCCATGGGTAACATTTCTCAACTAGTTATCTGTTCCAAAGTCACCAACACAATTCAATTTTTAGACCCGCTTACTCTTCAAACAGCAGACTTGAGTCCACAAGTTTTTTGGAAAAACACTTTTGACGCATTAGCCGATGTTTCTCAACTAACAGAGTTTATTATCCTAGATGTCGAAATCACGGGGAAAGTCAACGGAAAAAAGCTTTTAGCAGACGTTCAGTTGGCAAGATCATCAGATTTGGGGGTCAACGACCAAGTCTACTATACTAAAACTCATTTAGGTGCCATTATCCACCCGGGTGATAGTGTTATGGGTTACTTCATCGCAAACTCCAACTACAACAGTACATCATTCGACTCATTAAACTTTGATTACGTTCCAGATGTTATTTTAGTTAAGAAGTTGTACATCAGAAAGACAAAGAGAAACAGAAACTGGAAATTGAAGAGAATGGCCAAAGAACATAAGGAAATAGATGCTTCCATGGATTATTCTTCCAGACAACAGAAACAAGAAATGGAAAGAGCAGAAAGGGACTACGAGCTGTTCTTGCAAGAATTGGAAGAGGATCCAGAAATGAGACAAACTATCAATATGTACAAAAACAAAGACAAAGCTCAGCCAAATGCTGTTGAGATTGAAGAGGAAGAAGACGCTCCACAAATTGACATTGACGAGTTGCTAGATGAATTAGACGACATGACATTAGACGAGCCTGTGGAAGAAGAGGGTCAAATTGAACAGCAGCCGATGTGAAGAGGCCTTTTCGATCTGCTTATTATATTGAAACTTTTGGCAGCCCGGTTGCAACTACACGTTGTTTGGCTGTCTGTAAAACCACACTATAGCGGTATGTACATTAAATAAAGTAAGTGATTTTTAGTGAATAGAGGCTAGTATGAATATCAAGGTTTTTCGAGCTTTCACATCCAAAGGCTTTGAAAATTCCACTTGGATCTGCCACCTTCGTGAGAAAACTCTCAGGAAACTAACTGTTTTAGCACGTGATAATTACGCCTTCAAACGTGTTATGCATTTCCCTTTTTTTTGCGTTATTCTCACATTCAAAAGAAAGAAAGAAAAAGCATATTGAAAATCCTGTTCATTTCATAATGCAGGTTCATAACTGACAAAAATTGCCAAAACAAATGCAAAGCTTCAAGAAAATACCAAAGCATGGAGTCTAGAGGTAAGCTGCATTTTGCATCGCCGTTTCAGGTTTTTGTTGAGCCATCGTTCTATTCTGAACTAAGAGACTTAAAGTTGCATAAGCTCAAGCTCACCACAGCTGAGATACCAATACAATGTTCAGTGAACAATGACGGGCAAGCTACGTTGGCACAAACCAGTTTTGACGTTGCAGACAAGAGTACAAAAGCGGAAAATTTGTGCTTGAAAGGTTTGGTCCGAAACTTCAACACCTTAGAAGGGTTTAAAGACTTGAACAAACCTGAACATCTACAAACTTTTTCCAAAAAGATCTTTGAAGAAAATACTGATCTTAATGATTTATGCTCTAATGTTTACATAATTTCTTTTGCCGAGTTAAAAAAATACACATTGTTGTATTGGATAGCCTTCCCAGTGTTTCAGTTTGAGGGAACCGTTTTCAAGATCAGTAATTTGCAACACCCTTCTGACTCAAATGATCTCAAAGACTGCTTGGGAAAATTGATTGGGAAATATGTTTACAAAGATTCAGATTGTCTATTGGTGCGGCAATTTGGAAAATTTAATGGAAACCTTCCCATTTATGTAAAAAGCGTCATTTCAAAATTTTACTACGAGGCAAAGCAAACAAAGTTTTGTATCAAACTGGTTAGCCAGACTCAACTCACAACCATGGATCTCGACTTGAAGGTCTCTGGTCCAGAAATCTCAATTTCAGATTTGCGTGTTACGGGCTGGTCTAGAAATTCAAGTGGCAAGTTGTCCCCCAAGTTCATTGATTTGAGCAGCATGCTTGACCCTTTAAAAATGAGTGAGCAAAGCGTTGATTTGAATTTGCAGCTCATGAAGTGGCGTATTCAGCCAGATCTTGACTTGGATGTGATTCGGTCTCAAAAAGTTTTGCTTCTAGGGTCGGGAACATTGGGCTGTTATATTGCCAGAGCCCTTTTAGCGTGGGGCGTGAGAAACATTACTTTTGTTGATAATGGGAAAGTGTCACACTCAAACCCAGTCAGGCAACCTTTGTTTACTTTTGATGACGTTGGGAAAAATAAAGCACAAGCAGCTATGGAAAATCTCAAAAAAGTGCTTCCTGCTGTTTCCGCCACATTTCATGTACTTGAAATACCCATGATAGGACATCCTATTGTTGACGAAGCCGTTCAAAGAAAACAGTATTTTGAATTGGAGCAGCTTATCAAAGCTCATGACGTGATCTTTTTACTTATGGACTCTAGAGAAACAAGATGGTTGCCTACGGTCATTGGAAAAGCAAACGGGAAACTCGTAATGAACGCAGCTCTAGGGTTTGATAGCTACCTTGTCATGCGTCATGGGGACTCCGTGAACGGATTAGGATGCTATTTCTGTAACGACATTGTTGCTCCCGCAGATAGTTTAAAGGACAGAACATTGGATCAGATGTGTACTGTGACAAGACCTGGCTGTGCTCTGATGGCAGCCTCGCTCGCTGTTGAGATCATGGTTAGCTTTTTGCAGACTAACAGAAACAACAATGTGAACTGCTTGGGAGACCCAACTCCTCATCAAATCAGAGGTTTTTTGAGTGATTTTACAAATGTGCGTTTGGAGACACCTCAATACAACCACTGTTCCGCTTGTAGTTCTCCAGTGGTCAGCGCCTATTTGCAAGATGGATGGGCATTTGTTAAAACCGCTATTGATAACCCCAAAATTGTGGAGGACCTATCCGGCTTGACAAAAGTACAAGAGGACGCAGAGAAAAGATTGGCAGAGTTGGATTTAAGTGACTTCAACGACTTTTCCGATGATGATGGTGAAGAGAACTTCGTGGAGGTGTAGTAGATTACAATATAGTTGTTTTAAAGCCTTCAAAACATCTCATATTCTTGGCGAAATGTTTAAACATAAATTTACTTAACATCGGGTAACTTGTTTTGTTGTTTTTTTTTAAAATTCGTACTTTTTTTTTGTTTTTTTTTTTTTTTCATTCTAACGTTATCACAGCAATGAGGCACTTTCATAATAATCCTATACGTATGTTGTTGCCGTTACTTGAAGAAAAGAGTTACAAGGAAACAGAACAAGCCCCTGTGAAGCAAATCATATCAATAACGGCATTTGATAAGTTAATAGATTTGTAGCGAGTTTTTTTGGGCACTCACTTACAACGGGAACGAGCACATATATTTACACATGGCCAAGAAAAGAGGCAGTCACCTAGCAGCACTGAACAGAAGAAAAAAGCTGAGAAGACTCAATGAAGGATTAAAATTGGAAGAGGAGTCGAGCATTAGTAAGAATGACGTGCAGCAAACGGGCATTTCGAAAATAGAAGATCAAAAAAAAGATACGATTGCAATTAAAAGTGAAGACGGCATGCGCAAAGTTGATCAGCCCACGGATCAAGATGTTGCTGAAACTGAAAGACATGCTTCTAGCGAACCAAAAAACGCTACAGTGGATGATACAGACAAAGGACCAGACACTGTTGAGATAGAAGCAGCTAAAACTTTGCAGCAGGAGCTTGACGTGGACAATATCAACAAGGAATTAATTAATGGGTCTTCCACAAGCTCTGGTGCAAATAAACAAACTTTCGATCAACCAGAGATAACTCCAATTGATGTGAAAAGAGAAGATGACTCAGAGTTGCAGCCAGTGAGTAAAGACTTTGAAAAATTGAGTTCGCGAGAAAAAGAGAGTGAGCTTGAACAAGCCAAACACATGGAAGAAGATTTGAACAAAGACAATGAGGAAGAAGAGGCAATTGATGTAGAGGCTGACAATGAAGATCAAGCAAACGACGCTGCTGAGTCATTGCAGCCTACTAGCGTGGTTGTTTCAGATAAGAAAGACGCGAAATCTACTTCCCAAGAGAGTGAACAAGTGTTGAGCCAAGTGGAGGTAGACGAAAGCACGGGCACCACCACCTTTGAGTTTGATGGCATAAAGTTAAAATACAAAGAAAGGTCTTCTGTGCTTGAAGAAAAAAAGGGCATAATAGAATTTCGTGTGGTTAACAGTGACAACAGTAAAGAGAATATGATGGTTTTGACCGGTTTGAAAAACATCTTCCAAAAACAGTTGCCTAAAATGCCCAAAGAATATATTGCGAGATTGGTTTACGACAGATCGCATTTATCTATGGCAATTATACGGAAACCTTTAACAGTGGTGGGGGGCATAACATACAAACCTTTTAACGATCGAGGTTTTGCCGAAATTGTTTTCTGTGCTATCAGTTCAACGGAACAGGTGCGTGGTTACGGTGCTCACTTGATGAACCATTTGAAAGACTATGTTAAGCTGACCTCGCCTATAAAATACTTCTTGACTTATGCAGATAACTATGCTATCGGGTACTTTAAAAAACAAGGTTTCACGAAAGAAGTGTCGCTCGATCAAAAAGTGTGGATGGGCTATATCAAAGATTATGAGGGCGGTACCTTGATGCAGTGTTCCATGCTTCCCAAAATCAGGTATTTGGATGCTGGTAAAATTTTGCTACTTCAGGAAGCTGCCATAAGAAGAAAAATCAGAACCTTATCAAAAATGCACATTGTGAGACCGGGACTTGAGCATTTCCGCAATATGGACAACATAACACCAATCGATCCTTTGGATATTCCCGGCATCAAGGAAAGCGGCTGGACCCCTGAAATGGATGAACTGGCGCAGAAACCGAAAAGAGGACCGCATTACGGGCCGATGCAAAGTATATTGACCGAGCTTCAAAGTCACAACGCTGCTTGGCCATTTTTACAGCCTGTCAATAAGAATGAAGTGGCAGACTACTATGAATATATCAAGGAGCCCATGGATTTAAGTACTATGGAAACCAAGTTGGAAAACAACAAGTACGAGACGTTTGAGGAGTTCATTTATGATGCAAGACTTGTGTTCAAAAATTGTAGAGCATACAACGGCGAAAACACGTCATATTTCAAGTATGCCAACAAGCTAGAGAAATTTTTCAACAATAAAGTTAAAGAGTACCCTGAGTATGCAGATCTTGTAGAGAGTAAATGAGCGTTAATGTGCTTTTCCTTTTTTTGATTTTTTTTTTTGGTTTTTTTGTTTGTTTGTTTGTTTGTTTGTTTGTTTGTTTGTTT
>ERZ794936.287-NODE-287-length-27315-cov-45.583676_pt1 | contig 27315 bp, 23 predicted proteins | sample MGYA00511083_ERZ794936 | MGnify/ENA primary metagenome ERZ794936 (study PRJEB30137, sample SAMN04331409) | food metagenome | isolation source: Y2 must sample point D1 replicate A | place: Australia: South Australia | collected 2014 ... | reverse complement strand
GAATCGCTTCAGTCCCTGTCACGTCGCTGCGCATCGCGCTTTGCCGTGTCAGTGGTTGCGCATTATAGGGAGTTCCCGAAAAGGCGCAACCACTAATTTCAACAAAAAAGACTGTTTGCTGCATTACACAGCAAATGTGCCATTTATACGCTGTTACCCACAAAGTTATCCACAAAGGGCTATAAATCCAAATTTAGCCGGGCATCACGCAAACGTTTTCGCTACAATGCCCGCATGTAATTAGCGGGTCGGGCGAGGTTTCTGAACGCAGATAACAGCGATATTTGCCTTCAGAACTTTCTCTATGACTTCTTTTCTATATATATGAAACCAATCCAGAGGATTACTTCACTATGCAACAACGTCGTCCTGTACGCCGCGCTCTTCTGAGTGTTTCTGACAAAACCGGTATTGTTGAGTTTGCCAAAGCACTGACATCCCGGGGTGTGGAGTTGCTTTCTACCGGCGGCACTGCCCGTTTACTGGCTGACGCGGGTTTACCTGTTACCGAAGTATCCGACTACACCGGTTTTCCGGAAATGATGGATGGTCGAGTAAAAACACTGCACCCTAAAGTCCATGGCGGGATCCTGGGAAGACGTGGCCAGGATGATGCCATTATGGCGGAACATCAGATCGACCCGATCGATATGGTGGTCGTTAACCTCTACCCTTTTGCTGAAACGGTCGCCCGTGAAGGATGTTCGCTGGAAGATGCCGTCGAGAATATTGATATCGGTGGCCCGACCATGGTGCGCTCCGCCGCCAAGAACCATAAAGATGTGGCTATCGTGGTGAAAAGCCATGATTACCCGGCGCTGATCCGGGAACTGGAAGAGAATGACAATAGTCTGACCCTGGAAACGCGTTTTGACCTGGCGATCAAGGCCTTTGAGCATACCGCGGCTTACGACAGTATGATCGCGAACTACTTCGGTCAGCGAGTGCCTGCGTATTATAGTGAAGATAAGACACCGGCCGGACGTTTCCCGCGTACGCTGAACCTGAACTTTGTTAAAAAGCAGGATATGCGTTACGGCGAGAACAGCCACCAGGATGCGGCTTTCTATATAGAAGAGAATATTAAAGAAGCCTCCGTGGCGACGGCTCAGCAGCTGCAGGGTAAAGCGCTCTCCTATAACAATATTGCTGATACCGATGCGGCACTGGAATGTGTCAAAGAATTCCCTGAACCTGCCTGCGTCATTGTTAAGCATGCCAACCCTTGTGGCGTAGCTATTGGTGAAGATATTAAGCAGGCCTATGAGCGCGCTTATACGACCGACCCGACGTCCGCCTTCGGCGGGATCATTGCCTTTAACCGTGAACTGGATGAAGCGACTGCACAGGCAATCATCAGCCGCCAGTTTGTTGAAGTCATTATTGCCCCGTCAGCCAGCGAGGCTGCATTAAAAATCACTGCAGCTAAACAGAATGTGCGTGTCCTGACGTGTGGTGAGTGGCAGCAACGTGAGTCAGGCCTGGATTTCAAACGCGTTAATGGCGGATTACTGGTACAGGATCGTGATCTGGGCATGGTCAGCGAGGCGCAATTACGCGTAGTCAGTCAGCGACAGCCAACGGCACAGGAGATGCGCGATGCGCTGTTCTGCTGGAAAGTGGCAAAGTTTGTTAAGTCCAACGCCATTGTCTATGCCCGCGATAATATGACTATCGGCATTGGTGCCGGCCAGATGAGCCGGGTCTATTCGGCGAAGATTGCCGGTATCAAAGCCGGTGATGAAGGGCTTGAAGTTAAAGGGTCAGCGATGGCTTCCGATGCCTTTTTCCCGTTCCGTGACGGTATCGATGCCGCAGCGGCGGTCGGGATCACCTGTGTTATCCAGCCCGGAGGCTCAATCCGCGATGATGAAGTCATTGCCGCTGCTGATGAACACGGTATTGCGATGATCTTTACCGACATGCGTCATTTCCGCCATTAATCTTTCCGGGGTATTTACTATGAACATTTTAATTATTGGTAATGGCGGCCGTGAACACGCGCTGGCATGGAAAGCTGCACAATCACCGTTGGCCGGGAAAGTCTATGTCGCTCCGGGAAATGCCGGTACCGCACTGGAGCCCGCTCTGCATAATGTCGACATCAGCGCCACAGATATCGAAGGTTTACTCGCTTTTGCGCTCAAAGAGAACATTGGTCTGACGATTGTCGGTCCTGAAGCTCCTCTGGTGATTGGCGTGGTCGATGCTTTCCGGGAAGCCGGTCTGAAGATTTTTGGCCCGACCCGTGGGGCTGCTCAACTGGAAGGGTCGAAAGCCTTTACTAAAGATTTCCTGGCACGGCATAACATTCCGACCGCTGAATACCAGAACTTTACCGAAATTGAGCCTGCTCTGGCCTACCTGCGGGAAAAAGGTGCGCCTATCGTCATCAAAGCGGATGGTCTGGCCGCCGGTAAAGGAGTCATCGTGGCGATGACTCTGCAGGAAGCTGAAGATGCCGTCCGGGATATGCTGGCCGGAAATGCTTTCGGTGATGCAGGCCATCGTATCGTTATTGAAGAATTTTTACAGGGTGAAGAAGCCAGCTTTATCGTGATGGTTGATGGCGAACATGTCCTGCCTATGGCCACCAGTCAGGACCATAAACGTGTCGGCGATGCGGATACCGGGCCGAATACCGGCGGAATGGGTGCCTACTCTCCCGCCCCGGTCGTGACTGATGAAGTCCACCAGCGGGCTATGGACGAAGTGATCTGGCCTACCGTACGCGGAATGGCTGCTGAAGGGAATGTTTATACCGGGTTCCTGTATGCCGGACTGATGATCGATCCTGAAGGCCGACCGAAAGTGATCGAATTTAACTGTCGTTTCGGCGATCCTGAAACCCAGCCAATTATGCTGCGACTGCAATCTGACCTGGTGGCGCTATGCCTTGCGGCCTGCGACGGGCAGTTGGATCAACAGGAATCACACTGGGATCCTCGCCCGGCATTGGGTGTGGTGCTGGCCGCGGGGGGATACCCTGGCAAATATCGTAAAGGTGATGTGATTTCAGGACTGGATGCTGCAACCTCTCCTGACGGCAAGGTTTTCCACGCCGGCACCACCTTACAGGGGGAAGATGTTGTCACCCATGGCGGCCGGGTCTTATGCGCCACTGGCCTGGGAACTGACATCGCCGCGGCTCAGAAGCAGGCCTATGCACTGGCAAAAGCCATTTCATGGGAAGGTTCCTTCTGTCGTACGGATATTGGTTACCGGGCCATTAACCGCCAGAAGTAACCCGGGGGATCATCCACCACACAAAAGGCAGACTCCGGTCTGCCTTTTTGATCCCTCTTGCTGGCGGAAACGTCTCAGAGATCGGCGGATGCCGGGGCCTGAAGACAAAGATTTTCCGTCGTCGCTTTCAGCAGCTGAACCCCCTCCGGTGCGCGTAACCAGGCAATGTAGACCGGCGCTCCTGCAGATTGTCTCTGCTCGCGATAAATCATCTGTACAGAATACGCATCCAGACCTGCAGACACCGTCTGATGTTGGCAGGTCGTCACGCGATTACTGCCATCCCAGACCCCCTGCATCAGGGTCACCCTGCCTGCCTGTAATCCATTGCTGATTTGTAGTAATCGCCCGGCATCAAACCGATAGAGATCGATATCCTGCAGGCTTACGCTTTCACGCTGACGGGCGAGTTGCCGCTGCATAAAGCTGACATTCCCCTGATTATCAAATCGTAAGGTTACATCATCGGGGGATGTACCACTGATATGTCGTTTCATCATCAGCAGCTGGCCATTTTGCCAGTGGTAGTCAGTTTGTTCAGTGACCGTACGGTCGAAGGGAGTATAAAGTGTGCGAATAGTAATATCCGGTGGCGTATTCTTTCGCCAGATACGCACAACACCCCGGTCAGAAAGATAACCGGAAGCACTGAATGCCGGCATATTTTTCGCAGACTGACATCCGACGAGCAGCAGAGCCAGGCACAGGAGGAGGCCCCGTCCGGAAGAAAACATCATATCTCCTTAATGCTTAGTACAGTCAGTGAGATAAGCGGAATAGATTAGGGTAGTGAGGAAGCAATATCAGGATCATTTCCGGAAAAAAACACCTCCGAAAATGGTTAAAAGAAACAAAAGAGGCAGTCTGACCTGCCTCTTTTGTTAACTAAATATCAGTGCAACTGAGAGAAACGCTTATTTTACCGCGTCTTTCAGTGCTTTGCCGGAAACGAACGCAGGCACGTTAGCAGCAGCAATTTTGATTTCTTTACCCGTCTGCGGGTTACGACCAGTACGCTCTGCGCGGTGGTTTACTTTGAAAGTACCGAAACCAACCAGCTGAACTGCATCACCTTCTTTCAGAGACTCAGTGATCGCAGCCAGAGTAGATTCCAGTGCTGTTTTAGCCTGGGTTTTAGACAGGTCCGCTTTTTCCGCGATCACATCAATCAGTTGAGTCTTGTTCATAAGTTATCCTTAAAGTGTATTTATCGCCTGCTAAGCAACGAGTGCGAGTGAAAAGCCTATCTTCCGACACCCTTCAGCCTGCACACACCGATAGCCACAATTTTTAGCCCCCCAAATGTAGACCAGACAGGGGGCGGATGTGAAGCCTTCAGGTGAGCTAAATCAGGTCTGAAGTCACGTTTTATCGTCTTACTGGTTAAAACTTATACCAATGTTACTGATTCCGGCTTCCCGCAGGTCAGCACGTAACCCTTTGATCAGCTCTAAATCACGTTCTTCACAATCAGCCAGCAGCCTGAATATTTCCCACTGGAGGTCCCATTCATCAATCACTGCCTGATTTTCTCTCAGTTCTTCATCCGTCATCTCGCGGCCAGCCTGGGTCATTTCCAGCATAGCAACGGTCGTCACAGAGGTTTCACTGACCTGGATTGCATAAGTGAGGCTTTCACCACTCAGCATGGCATGCAGAAGTTCACTCAGGGCCACACAGGCATCAATCGCCGGGTAGACACCGTAAAAATCAAACGCATCACCATCCGGGATAGCCTCTTCCAGCTTCTCCAGCTGAGAATCAAAATTCACTTTGGCATCTTTAACCACCAGCGTTTCCCAGACCAGGTCGAGAATACGGCGATAAATATGCGCATCAGCAAACTCAGTCTGCTGGCAGAAGGCCTGGTAATTCGGATACATGCGCTCACACAGACAGGCCATGAAAGTCACATGCTTCCAGCTTTCCAGCTTTTCCAGGCGTAAATGGATTGGGTTACGTAACATGACGGGTACTCGTTATCAATTAGCTGGCGAAAGTGTAACGCAAAAGCGATCTTTTCACAGCGTTATTGTCTGTTCAGATAACGCAGGAAGCCCTTGCGTTGAGACGCGACGGCATCCGCCAGGCGGGTAGGTTCAGGTAAACGGTAACCACGCAGACACTGACGGGTCCAGTACAGTGCCATATCGTCGCTCACACGGTGTCCGGCCGAAATAAATAACGGATTACACCGGGCTTTGCTGCGTAATACCCAGCCTGTCTGCCGCTGCTGATACATTAAAGGCTGGCAGTCTCCGGGGGTAGCAGACAACGCCTGATAATCACCGCATAAACGTCGTTTCGCCACACCTATCACCGGGATATCGACGGTAACCCCAAAATGACTGGCAAGACCTAATCCACGTGGATGGGCAACACCGTGTCCGTCGATGAACATTAACTCCGGACGGTGCGTGAGTTGCTGCCAGGCAGCCAGTAACGCGGGGCATTCACGGAAAGAGAGGTAGCCCGGGACATAAGGCAACGTCACGGGTACACGGGCAACGCGATGCTCTGCCATCTCCAGCGACGGCCAATGCAAAATCACAATAGCCGCCCGGGCCACAGTACCGTTCTCTTCGAAACCGGTATCTCCCCCGGCAATAAACCGGGGGACAAAGTCAGGGCTCAGGCCTTCACGTACCACCTGTGCGGCCAGCAATTGCTGTTCTGCTTTCAGTAACGCGAAGTCAGCCATGATTACTTGTGGTAAGCCGCGGAAAGACGGTGAACAGCTTCAACAAATGCACCGGCATGTTCCGGGGGAACATCCTGATGGATGCCATGTCCCAGGTTAAAGACATGTCCGTCGCCCTGACCAAATCCTTCCAGGATGGAGGAGACTTCCTGTTCTATACGTGCTGGCGGGGCATAAAGTACAGACGGGTCCATATTCCCCTGCAGAGCAACACGGTGCCCTACACGCTCACGGGCATTGCCAATCTCTGTGGTCCAGTCCAGACCAATAGCATCGCATCCGGTATCGGCTATCTGCTCAAGCCACTGTCCACCGCCTTTGGTAAACAGAGTCACAGGAACCCGACGACCTTCATTTTCATGCAATAATCCGTCGACAATTTTATGCATGTAATACAGCGAGAAGTCACGGTAATCGCGGCCGGTTAACACGCCGCCCCAGGTATCGAAGACCATGACCGATTGTGCACCGGCGCGGATCTGAGCATTCAGGTACAGAATGACGCTTTCAGCCAGCTTATCCAGCATTGCATGCAAGGTGGACGGGTCGCTGTACATCATTTTCTTGATTTTAGTGAAGGCCTTACTACTCCCCCCTTCCACCATATAGGTCGCCAGTGTCCATGGACTGCCGGAAAAACCAATCAGCGGAACTTCACCTTTCAGGTTTTTACGGATGGTCCGCACCGCATTCATCACATACTGCAATTCCTGCTCCGGGTCCGGGACAGGCAGTTTTTTCACATCGGCAGCGCAAGTGATCGGTGAAGAAAAACGAGGCCCTTCCCCCGTTTCGAAATACAAACCTAATCCCATCGCATCGGGAATAGTCAGAATATCGGAAAAAAGAATGGCAGCATCCAGCGGATAACGACGGAGTGGCTGTAGTGTTACTTCACAAGCCAGTTCCGCATTTTTACACAGTGACATGAAGTCACCGGCTTCTGCACGTGTCGCTTTATATTCAGGTAAATAGCGCCCTGCCTGACGCATCATCCATACCGGCGTCACATCCGTCGGCTGACGCAGTAACGCGCGCAGATAACGGTCGTTTTTTAATTCACTCATAATCAGGCTCTCTCGAAGTCAGGCGCATAGTATATACACAAACCCCTCGTTGTTTTAACCAGCCCCTGAGTCTGCGCAGGTCAGTTATTCATTTTCACTACGGCAAAGCGCGATAGTGTCTTCAATCAGGCGTCGGGCAATGGTTCCCGGAGGGGGGAGCACAGGCAGCGCATCATAGCGGTACCATCCGGCATCCTGCAGTTCTTTAGGGTCAATGCGGAGTTCGCCGCTATCGTAATCTGCCAGGAAGGCCATCATCAGTGACTGAGGAAAAGGCCAGGGCTGGGAAGCCACATAACGCAGGTTTTTGATTCTGATATTACTTTCTTCCATGACCTCACGGGCTACCGTTTGCTCCAGCGTTTCACCCACTTCAGCAAACCCTGCCAGGGCGGTATATATGCCGTTGCGGCTGCGGACATGGTTTGCTAACAGGATTTTATCCTGCCGGCGAATGGCGACAATGATGCAGGGCGCAATTTGCGGGTAATAGCGCTCATGACAACTGCCGCACAGACAGGCAAATTCGCTGCGACTGAGGTGCATTTCCGCTCCGCAGTATCCACAATACCGGTGTGACCTATAAAATTCTGACAACTGAACCGCCCGTCCGGCCATACGGAATAAACCACTCTCTTCACCCAGCAATTGTCTTAATGACATCATATCCTGAGCGCGGGTTTCACGTACCAGCCACACCGGTTCCCCCTGCCACTCTCCGGTCTGTAATGCGCGGCTGCCTGTCAGTGCAAACTCTGCCGCGCTACCGTGCGGGAGTGTCCCTTGTGGCAGCCACAGTTTGTTTTGCTGACTAATGACCCACCATCCCCGGTCATTCCGGGTGATTTCACGTTCCATCACATCATTACCTTAATTTTTATTGATGATCCACGGCGATCTCAGAACATGAACTCATAGTAGCACCCCCAAACAGAATGTCGTTGATCCCCCGCAGCGATATATTTTTAAATTGTGCGGGATCAGGGCATTCTGCCCTTACGTTGAGCAGGGGCTTGTACTTCGCGATGAAGCCCTCTATGCTGACAGACGTGAATTTTCACAGCCTCCGCCATGAAGTACTGACTGCGGAGGCCTGGTATCTTGTCGGAGTGCCCCCCGGGGCTGAGACCGTTAATTCGGGATCCGCGGAACCTGATCAGGTTAGTACCTGCGAAGGGAACAAGAGTACAGTCCAGTCTGAAACTGCCCGCAGGGCAGGATCAATCTGTCACTCCTTCCGGACTCCGGACAAGCGTATTTCTTTTTTTACAGGAAATAGAGCTATGTCTGAACCATTATCACGGCGTGAAAAACGCGAACAAGCCAAAAACTTTATCAATTCACTGAACAGTGAGTTTTTTCCGGGCTCGGAACGCCGGTGGATCACCGGGTCCCGGCCGGATATCCGGGTGCCTGTACGTGCCATCCTGCTCAGCCCGACACGGGTCGGGGGAACGCCGGACAACCCGGTCATGGAAGAAAATGAGCCCATCCCGGTCTATGACACTTCCGGCCCTTTCGGCGATAACACCACGGTTCCGGATATCCATCACGGTATCCGTAAGCTCCGTCAGGTCTGGATTGATGAACGACAAGACTCAGAGCCACTCCCTTCCACCAGCTCCTCTTATACCCGGCAACGACTGGCTGATGAAAGCCTGGACTCATTACGTTTTCAGCATCTTCCCGAACCCCGTAAGGCAAAAAAAGGCCGTTGTGTAACGCAACTGCATTATGCGCGTCAGGGGATTATCACACCGGAAATGGAATTTATCGCATTGCGGGAAAATATGGGAAGAGAACAGGTCACCCGTCCGGAACTCCTTCAGCAACATCCCGGTAAGCATTTTTTTGCCCCTCTTCCGGCATCTATTGCCCCTGAATTTGTCCGCCAGGAAGTAGCCGCCGGGCGAGCGATCATTCCGGCCAATATTAATCATCCGGAATCTGAACCGATGATTATCGGTCGGAATTTCCTGGTAAAAATTAATGCCAATATTGGTAATTCTGCCGTGACATCCTCTATCGAGGAAGAAGTCGAAAAACTGGTCTGGGCGACCCGCTGGGGCGCAGATACCCTGATGGACCTCTCTACCGGGCGAAATATTCACGAAACACGTGAATGGATCCTGCGTAACAGCCCTATCCCTGTTGGCACGGTCCCCATTTATCAGGCGCTCGAAAAAGTGAATGGTGTCGCCGAAGATTTGAACTGGGCCGTGCTCCGCGACACATTACTGGAACAGGCCGAACAGGGCGTTGATTATTTCACTATCCATGCCGGCGTATTGCTGCGCTATGTCCCGATGACCGCCAAACGGCTGACAGGGATTGTTTCCCGCGGTGGCTCCATTATGGCGAAGTGGTGTCTTTCACATCATCAGGAGAACTTCCTGTACCGGCATTTTCGTGAGATCTGTGAGATTTGTGCCAGCTATGATATTGCGCTGTCACTGGGCGATGGGCTGCGTCCCGGGTCTATTCAGGATGCAAATGATGAAGCACAATTTGCGGAACTGCATACGCTGGGAGAACTGACAAAAATTGCCCACGAGTACGATGTTCAGGTGATGATTGAAGGCCCGGGACACGTGCCGATGCATATGATCCAACGCAATATGACCGAACAGCTGGAACATTGTCACGAAGCCCCGTTTTATACCCTGGGACCGCTGACCACCGATATCGCCCCGGGCTATGATCACTTCACCTCCGGGATCGGTGCCGCCATGATAGGCTGGTTCGGCTGTGCCATGCTGTGTTACGTCACCCCGAAAGAGCATCTCGGTCTGCCGGACAAAGAAGATGTCAAACAAGGGCTGATTGCCTACAAAATTGCAGCCCACGCCGCTGACCTGGCAAAAGGGCATCCCGGCGCGCAAATACGTGATAACGCAATGTCTAAAGCCCGGTTTGAGTTTCGCTGGGAAGACCAGTTCCACCTGGCGCTGGATCCCGAAACTGCCCGCAGTTATCACGATCAGACGCTGCCGCAGGAATCCGGAAAAGTCGCCCATTTCTGTTCGATGTGCGGACCCAAATTCTGTTCCATGAAAATAAGCCAGGAAGTCCGTGACTTTGCCAGTAAAAATCCGGCCCCGGAAGTCGTGATCGATGAGGGAATGCTGGAGATGTCCCGGCGTTTCCGGGAAAAAGGCAGCGAGATTTATACACCGGTTCCCGCTGCCCGGACAGGAGCCAAGGCATGACTCAGATATTTCCTCCCGTCCCCCGGTATTGTGGTTTGTATGCCATCGTCGACAGTACAGAGTGGATAGAAAATCTGCTGAATGCCGGGGTGATGACCCTGCAACTTAGAATGAAACAAGGCAGTGCTGCAGAGAAAGAAAAGGCCATCATCGACAGTATCCGTCTTGCCCGCGGGTTCGGGGCCAGGTTATTTATTAATGATGAATGGCAACTGGCCATAAAACACGGGGCCTATGGTGTTCATCTCGGTCAGGAAGATTTGCAGACCGCCAGTTTATCTGCCATCCATCAGGCAGGGCTTCGTCTGGGCGTCTCCACCCATAATACGGCCGAAATTGACAGGGTATTACCGCTTCACCCTTCCTATATCGCGCTGGGTCATATTTTCCCCACCACCTCGAAAGAAATGCCCTCTTCACCTCAGGGTCTGGCCAACCTGCGTCGCCATGTCCTCCGGCTGTCCGGGATCCCTACCGTTGCGATTGGCGGGATCTCGCTGGACAGAGCCGGTGAGGTGCTGGCAACCGGCGTCGGCAGCATCGCCGTGGTCAGCGCCATTACCCGTGCCGCTGACTGGCGGCAGGCAGTGCGGCAGTTACAACAGAAAGTGAGTGATGCCCGTGAGGTAACCGCAGATGCTGGATGATAAAAGCTTTATGCGCTACAGCCGGCAACTGTTACTGGAAGAGATTGGCCCGGAAGGTCAGCAGAAGCTGAGTGATGCCCGTATTCTTATTGTCGGGCTGGGGGGGCTGGGTTCACCCGCCGCACTATACCTCGCGGCGGCGGGTGCCGGTACACTTCTGCTGGCTGACGATGATGATCTGCATATCAGTAATCTGCAACGGCAGATCCTCTACCGCTCATCAGATACCGGTATCAGTAAAGCAAAACTGGCAGCGGAGGCACTTCGCGCCTTAAACCCGTCCATCACACTCCATGCGATCAGCGATCGTATTCCTCTTTCTGCCGGGGATGAACTGCCTGCCAGGCCGACACTGGTGCTTGATTGTTCAGATAACCTGGCAACCCGCCACCGGCTCAATGCCTGGTGCTTCAGCCACAACCTTCCGCTGATCACCGCCAGTGCGATCGGTTTCCACGGACAATTACTGGTGCTGACACCCCCCTGGCAGCACGGATGCTACCAGTGCCTGTGGCCCGACTCCCGTGAACCCGAACGTAACTGCCGCAATAGCGGTATCGCAGGACCGGTTACCGGGGTGATGGGCAGCTTACAAGCCCTGGAGGCCATTAAGTGGATCTGTTCAGGGCGAAATACCGCAGCAGGTCAGTTAATACTGTTTGATGGCCTGGCATTACGGTGGCGTAAGCTGAAACTCACCCCGGAAAGAAACTGCCCGATTTGTGGAGCCAGACATGCAAATTAAAGTGAACGATAACGTTATTTCGGTGGAGTCATCCTGTCCGGTGAACCGGTTATTACACACTCTATCGGTGGCGGTACAGGGAACTGCCCTCGCTGTGAATGAGCGCATTATTCCCGCCAGTGAATGGGCGGGCTACCGGTTGCAGGAAAATGATGATGTCGTGATCTTCCAGGTCATCGCAGGAGGTTAATCATGTTGAAAATAGCGGATAAAACATTCAGTTCGCGTCTGCTCACCGGGACCGGCAAGTTTGCCTCTCCGGAACTGATGCTGGCTGCGCTTCGCGCCTCCGGTTCACAACTGGCGACCTTAGCGATGAAACGGATCGATTTCGGTGATAACAGGGACGCCATCCTTGAACCACTACGTCGTTCAGGCGTGACGTTACTGCCGAATACCTCCGGCGCTAAAACGGCCGGTGAAGCCGTGTTTGCGGCCCGACTGGCCAGGGAAGCCCTGGGGACACTCTGGGTTAAACTTGAAATCCATCCGGACAGCCGTTACCTGTTACCTGACCCGATAGAAACACTGAAAGCGGCTGAGCAACTGGTCCGCGAAGGTTTTACCGTTTTACCTTACTGTGGTGCGGACCCTGTGTTATGTAAACGGCTGGCAGAGGCGGGCTGTGCGGCGGTCATGCCGCTCGGCGCTCCTATCGGCAGTAACCGGGGACTGCTCAGCCGTGATTTTCTGCACATTATCATCGAACAGGCCACCGTGCCGGTCATTATCGATGCCGGGATCGGTGTGCCTTCGGATGCCTGTGAAGCGATGGAATGTGGTGCCGATGCCGTGCTGGTGAATACCGCCATTGCGACAGCCAGAGACCCGGTTTCTGCGGCGCGGGCTTTCGCTCTGGCCACCGAAGCGGGTTATCTGTGCAGGGGGCAGGTCACCACCACCAGCACACAGGCGAAGGCCAGTAGCCCATTGACCGCATTCCTGGATACAGACAACGCGGAGGCCGCAACCCATGCCTGACTTCGCCGACTACTGGCAAACACTGGACCAGAACGCGTTGCGTTTGCAGATTGACAGCCAAAGCCCGGCGGATGTTGAACGGGCATTAACCTGTCACAAGCCCGGGATCACTGAGCTGATGGCCTTGCTCTCGCCCGCGGCTGAACAGTATCTGGAACCTCTGGCAGAGAAAGCTCTGCAACTAACCCGCCAGCGTTTTGGCAATACCGTTAATTTTTTTGTACCGCTGTATTTGTCTAACCTGTGTGCCAATGATTGTACTTACTGTGGTTTCTCAATGAGTAACCGTATCCGCCGTAAAACTCTGGATAGCCGCGAAATTGGCCTGGAGTGTGATGCGTTACGGCAGCTGGGTTTTAACCAGGTGCTGCTGGTCACAGGGGAACATCAGACTAAAGTCGGGATGGACTATTTCCGGCAGCATATCCCGGATATCCGCCGGCGATTCAGTTCACTGATGATGGAGGTTCAGCCTTTACAGGAGCAGGAATACCGGGAGTTACATCAGCTGGGTCTGGACGGTGTGCTGGTCTATCAGGAAACCTATCATGCTTCCTGCTATGCAACACATCATCTGCGGGGAAATAAGCAGGATTTTCTGTTTCGCCTTCAGACACCGGAAAGACTGGGCCGCGCCGGTATTGATAAAATAGGGCTGGGCGTACTTGCCGGCCTTTCAGGGCACTGGCGTACCGATTGTCTGATGATGGGAGAACACCTTAACTGGTTGCAAAAATATTACTGGCGATCACGGTTCTCTGTGGCATTTCCCCGGTTACGTCCCTGTGCCGGAGGGATCACCCCGGCATCACAGATGAGCGAACGTCAGTTACTCCAGACGATGTGCGCTTTCCGTCTGTTTTCGCCACAAACGGATATTTCCCTCTCCACCCGGGAATCCCCGGTCTTCCGTGACCATGCCATACCGATCACGGTGACTACCGCCAGTGCCTTTTCGAAAACCACTCCCGGCGGGTATGCCAGCGACACCGATGCGCTGGAACAGTTCTCCCCGGATGATCATCGACGCCCGGAAGTTGTTGCGGCCGCGCTGCAGCGGGCAGGGCTACAGCCGGTATGGAAAGACTGGGAGTTCGCATTTGGCAGAGAGAGTGCCTGAACACAGCGGGCGCCATAGCGCCCGTATTTTTACTCTTTGAATCCCGGAGTCAGCCAGACAGAGGGCCAGTGCCCCGGTTCTCCCCCGTCACAGGTCGGCTGATTATGATAACTCATCAGTTGAAACACATGACCATCATATCGCCAGGTACCGCTTTCACCACAATCCGACACGCCGTGGCCGCGTGCAATATACGTCAGTAAGGCCGTTTTAGGATCATAGCTGACATCCGTAAACCAGGTGATCGTCTGAGGATCGCCCTGATCATCTTTTAGCGGCAGAGTCAGTTCCACTTCACTGCCACGATCCGGGTGTGCCCGCGGGACGATAAAAACGATCCCCGAAGACTGATAAGCCCCGGTGACACAGTTAATCATGACCAGTACATGTTTTTTATCCAGAGGCTTCACCTGACTACGGGTGATATCATCGGCATCCGGAGAGCATTCTTCGTCATCCAGTACATCTTGCTGAGTCTGGAGAACTTCATTGATCAGTGCATTACCATCACCGACCGGAAAAATAGCAGGAATTTTTGTCGCAGGGATCTCAAAGGCATAACGTAAAGGCACCTGCGCAGGGATACCGTTCCCGGTACGAATAAAAGCGGTGCGGTTATTCAGCCGTCCCTGAATTTCATCGGCAAAATGTAAAGAGGTATTCAATCCTTTCAGAGAGCCGGTATCATCATCTTCGTCCGGTGTCAGAGCAATACGCCCTGCATTTTTCGCTGCCTCAGCAAACGCCTGTACAGCCTGTAATGATGTCGTGTGATAGCCGGCATAATCATGTTTATTATCGGCATAAACCGGTGTCAGGGAATTATTCCATAGCTTTCCATCCAGCCAGATCCCTGACGGCTTATCAATATCAAAGCCCATCAAATCCAGTGATACTGCCCCTCTGGGACCCGCTTCATGTCGGATCACTACCCGCATATTTTCATCAACATTGCGGATATCACAATCATTGAGGTTATTACAAGTGACCTGCCAGTCCTGGAACATCCGTTGTACCGGCTCTGATGCCCGGGCCCCGAATGTCACCACCAGCATGGAGAATAAGATGGCAGGCAGACAACATCTCTTCATCTACTGTTCCTTTCCCGATCTCTCCCGATATAAAAAAACCCTGCCGAAGCAGGGTTTATTACACGATTATAGCACTGCCTTACTCGTCGTTACCGCCGAGGCCGGCATTCAGCAGTTCAGCCAGGCTTGCAGAGGCTTCATCTGCAGTCACCTGAGGAACCACCGGTGCCTCACCCGCGTGACGGCGACGCATACGATCCTGATGGTATGCATAACCGGTACCGGCAGGGATCAGACGACCCACGATAACGTTCTCTTTGAGACCGCGCAGTTCGTCACGTTTACCGGCAACAGCGGCCTCAGTCAGGACACGGGTAGTCTCCTGGAAGGATGCTGCAGAGATAAACGACTCTGTTGCCAGAGATGCTTTGGTAATACCCAGCAGGTCACGGGCGAAAGTCGCAGGGACTTTACCGTTAGCTTCCAGTTCACGGTTAGCAATCATCACGCGTGAAACTTCAGCCTGTTCACCTTCCAGGAACTCAGAGCTTCCGGAAGAAGCAATGGTCGCTTTACGCAGCATCTGACGAACGATAACTTCGATGTGTTTATCGTTAATCTTAACGCCCTGCAGACGGTAAACGTCCTGAACTTCGTTAACGATGTAACGAGTCACCGCATGAACGCCACGCAGACGCAGAATGTCGTGCGGAGATTCAGGTCCATCGGAAACTACATCACCACGTTCTACGCGCTCACCTTCAAATACGTTCAGCTGACGCCATTTCGGGATCATCTCTTCGTAAGGTTCGCTACCGTCAACCGGAGTGATCACCAGGCGACGTTTACCTTTGGTCTCTTTCCCGAAGGAAATAATACCGCTGATTTCTGCCAGAATCGCCGGCTCTTTCGGACGACGGGCTTCGAACAGGTCAGCAACACGTGGCAGACCACCGGTAATATCTTTAGTACCGCCGGATTCCTGAGGAACACGCGCTAAGGTATCACCGGAGCTGATTTTTACACCATCTTCCAGCTGTACAATCGCGTTACCTGGCAGGAAGTACTGAGCCGGCATATCGGTACCTGGTAACATAACATCATCACCATTGGCATCGACCACTTTCAGTGCCGGACGCAGATCTTTACCACCGGAGGTACGTTCAGCAGTATCCATCACCACGATAGAAGACAGACCGGTCAGCTCATCCGTCTGACGGGTGATTGTCTGGCCATCGTTCATATCGACAAAGCGTACGTAACCGTTCACTTCGGTGATTACCGGCATGGTGTGCGGATCCCAGTTAGCAACGGTTTCGCCGGCATTCGCCTGCTCACCATCACCTTTGGCCATCACGGAACCATAAGGTACTTTATAGCTTTCCTTGGTACGACCGAATTCATCGATCATATTCAGTTCAACGTTACGTGAAGTAATAACCAGCTTGCCTGCTGAGTTTGTTACTGACTTCGCGTTGATAAGCTTGATGGTACCTTTGTTCTTCACCTGAATGCTGGATTCAGCAGCCGCACGGGATGCCGCACCACCGATGTGGAACGTACGCATCGTCAGCTGTGTACCAGGCTCACCGATGGACTGTGCTGCGATAACACCGACAGCTTCACCTTTGTTGATGATATGTCCACGAGCCAGGTCACGACCATAGCAGTGAGCACACACACCAAAGTCAGTCGTACAACCTACCACTGAACGTACTTTTACGCTGTCGACAGAGTTCTGTTCCAGAACGTCACACCAGTGCTCATCCAGCAGGGTATTACGTGCCACCAGAATATCTGCAGAACCAGGTTTCAGTACATCTTCAGCCGTTACACGGCCCAGAACACGTTCACGCAGTGGCTCTTTAACATCACCGCCTTCGATGACCGGAGTCATCATGATACCTTCGTGGGTACCACAATCATCTTCGGTAACGACCAGATCCTGTGCAACGTCAACCAGACGACGCGTCAGATAACCGGAGTTCGCCGTTTTCAGTGCGGTATCCGCCAGACCTTTACGAGCACCGTGGGTCGAGATGAAGTACTGAAGTACGTTCAGACCTTCACGGAAGTTCGCGGTGATTGGCGTTTCGATGATGGAGCCATCTGGCTTAGCCATCAGACCACGCATACCTGCCAGCTGACGGATCTGCGCAGCAGAACCACGAGCACCGGAGTCGGCCATCATATAGATGCTGTTGAAAGAAACCTGCTGCTCTTCTTCACCATGACGGTTGATCACAGTTTCAGTTTGCAGGTTTTCCATCATCGCTTTGGAAACACGTTCGTTAGCCGCAGCCCAGATATCGATGACTTTGTTGTAACGCTCACCGGCGGTCACCAGACCTGACTGGAACTGTTCCTGAATCTCAGCAACTTCCGCTTCAGCTTCGGTAATGATCTCGGCTTTTTTGGCCGGGATAACCATATCATCGATACCTACAGATGCACCTGAACGGGCTGCATAAGCAAAACCGGTATACATGGTCTGGTCAGCAAAGATAACGGTCGGCTTCAGACCCAGGATACGGTAACAGGTATTCAGCATCTTAGAGATAGCTTTCTTACCCAGTGCCTGGTTGATAATCGAGTACGGCAGACCCTTAGGTACGATCATCCACAGAATGGCACGACCGACAGTGGTGTCGACCAGGCTGGTATGTGGGATGAATTCGCCCTGCTCGTTTTTGCTGTATTCAGTAATACGCACTTTGACACGAGCGTGGAGCTCAGCCAGACCTGCGCGGTACACACGTTCCGCTTCTTTAGGTCCGGTCAGCACCATGGCTTCACCTTTGGCGTTAACTTTGTCGCGGGTCATATAATACAGACCCAGTACAACGTCCTGAGAAGGAACGATGATTGGCTCACCATTCGCAGGAGACAGGATGTTGTTGGTCGACATCATCAGCGCACGCGCTTCCAGCTGAGCTTCCAGAGTCAACGGTACGTGTACCGCCATCTGGTCACCATCGAAGTCGGCGTTATAAGCAGCACAGACTAACGGGTGCAGCTGAATCGCTTTACCTTCGATCAATACCGGTTCGAACGCCTGAATACCTAAACGGTGCAGTGTTGGTGCACGGTTCAGCAGAACCGGGTGTTCGCGGATAACTTCATCCAGGATATCCCAGACGACAGCTTCTTCACGCTCAACCATTTTCTTAGCGGCTTTGATAGTCGTCGCCAGGCCACGCAGTTCCAGCTTGCCATAGATAAATGGTTTGAACAGTTCCAGTGCCATTTTCTTCGGCAGACCACACTGATGCAGGTGCAGGTAAGGACCTACGGTAATGACGGAACGACCAGAGTAGTCGACACGTTTACCCAGCAGGTTCTGACGGAAACGACCCTGCTTACCTTTGATCATGTCGGCCAGAGACTTCAGAGGACGCTTGTTAGAACCGGTGATCGCACGACCGCGACGACCGTTATCCAGCAGAGCATCGACCGCTTCCTGCAGCATACGTTTTTCGTTACGTACGATGATATCAGGCGCAGCCAGATCCAGAAGACGCTTCAGACGGTTATTACGGTTGATCACACGGCGATACAGATCATTCAGATCTGAAGTCGCAAAGCGTCCACCGTCCAGCGGTACCAGAGGACGCAGGTCCGGTGGCAATACTGGCAGTACTGTCAGGATCATCCACTCTGGTTTATTACCAGACTGAACGAAAGCTTCAAGCAGCTTAATACGCTTGGTCAGCTTTTTACGCTTGGTTTCGGAGTTGGTTTCGTTCAGCTCTTCACGCAGCTGCTCGCATTCCTGTTCCAGATCCATGCCTTTCAGCAGGGCCTGAACCGCTTCCGCACCCATTTTTGCGTCGAATTCATCACCAAACTCTTCTAACGCATCCAGATACTGCTCTTCAGTCAGGATCTGGCGCTTTTCGAGGTTGGTCATGCCGCCTTCAATAACGACATAAGATTCGAAATAAAGCACACGTTCGATATCACGCAGTGGCATGTCTAATAACAGACCAATACGGGATGGCAGTGATTTCAGGAACCAGATGTGTGCTGTAGGAGATGCCAGCTCGATGTGACCCATACGGTCACGACGAACTTTAGTCTGGGTAACTTCTACGCCACACTTCTCACAGATAACACCACGGTGCTTCAGGCGCTTGTACTTACCGCACAGGCACTCATAGTCTTTTACCGGACCAAAAATACGCGCACAGAACAGACCATCACGTTCCGGCTTAAAGGTACGGTAGTTAATGGTTTCTGGCTTCTTAACTTCACCGAAAGACCAGGAACGGATCATGTCTGGCGATGCCAGAGCAATCTTGATCGCATCAAACTCTTCGGTTTTAGTTTGCGCTTTTAGAAACTTAAGTAAGTCTTTCACGGATTTGCTCCCGTCGGAGTGAGACTTCTAAGGGCATCCGGACATTCCGGACACCCTGTAACCAGTACTAATACGAGTGCTTACTCGTCTTCCAGCTCGATGTTGATACCCAGCGAGCGGATTTCTTTCAACAGTACGTTGAAGGATTCCGGCATGCCTGGTTCCATCTGATGGTTACCATCGACGATGTTTTTATACATCTTCGTACGGCCGTTCACGTCATCAGATTTCACCGTCAGCATTTCCTGCAGGGTGTATGCTGCACCGTATGCTTCCAGTGCCCACACTTCCATCTCCCCGAAACGCTGACCACCGAACTGAGCTTTACCACCCAGCGGCTGCTGAGTAACAAGGCTGTAAGAACCGGTAGAACGCGCATGCATTTTGTCATCCACCAGGTGGTTCAGTTTCAGCATGTACATGTAACCTACGGTTACCTGACGCTCAAACTGCTCACCGGTACGACCATCAAACAGGGTGATCTGACCGGAAGTAGGAATACCCCCTAAAGTCAGCAGTTCCTTGATTTCACTTTCTTTAGCACCGTCGAAGACCGGGGTCGCAATTGGCATCCCTTTCTTCAGGTTCTCTGCCAGACGCAATACCTGGTCATCAGAGAAAGTGTTCAGGTCGACTTTCTGGCGAACATCAGTGCCTAAGTCATAAGCGCGCTGAATGAACTCACGCAGTCGGGCAACATCCTGTTGCTGCTTCAGCATGGCATTGATCTTATCGCCGATACCTTTCGCAGCCATACCCAGGTGGGTTTCCAGAATCTGACCGATGTTCATACGTGATGGTACGCCCAGCGGGTTCAGTACGATATCAACAGGAGTCCCGTTTTCATCGTAAGGCATATCTTCGATCGGGTTGATCTTAGAGATAACACCTTTGTTCCCGTGACGACCTGCCATTTTATCACCAGGCTGGATCTGACGTTTAACGGCCAGATAAACCTTAACGATTTTCAGCACACCTGGTGCCAGATCATCGCCCTGGGTGATTTTGCGGCGCTTAGCTTCAAGCTTCTTCTCAAACTCGCGCTTCAGTTCGTCATACTGTTCAGCCAGCTGCTCTAACTGATTCTGTTTTTCTTCATCAGTCAGACCCAGTTCCAGCCAGCGCTCACGTGGCAGTTTGTCCAGCTTCTCAGCTTCAACACCACCGGTCGTCAGAACGGTATAGATACGGGTAAACAGGCCGGCTTCAAGGATCTGCAGTTCTTCAGTCAGGTCTTTCTTCGCCTGCTTCAGCTGCATCTCTTCAATTTCGAGCGCACGTTTGTCTTTTTCAACACCATCCCGGGTGAAGACCTGAACATCGATGACCGTACCGGAAACACCGTTTGGTACGCGCAGAGAAGAATCTTTAACGTCAGACGCTTTCTCACCGAAGATAGCACGCAGCAGTTTTTCTTCCGGCGTCAGCTGGGTCTCGCCTTTAGGCGTGACTTTACCGACCAGAATATCGCCACCGGTCACTTCAGCACCGATATAAACGATACCGGATTCATCCAGTTTAGAGAGCGCAGCTTCACCCACGTTAGGGATATCCGCAGTGATCTCTTCCGGCCCCAGTTTGGTGTCACGGGACACACAAGCCAGTTCCTGAATATGGATAGTCGTGAAACGGTCTTCCTGGACAACACGCTCAGAAACGAGGATGGAGTCTTCGAAGTTATAACCATTCCATGGCATGAATGCCACGCGCATGTTCTGACCCAGAGCCAGTTCACCTAAATCGGTAGACGGGCCATCTGCCAGTACATCACCACGTTCAATCGGCTCACCCAGATTGACACATGGCATCTGGTTGATACACGTGTTCTGGTTAGAACGGGTGTATTTGGTCAGGTTATAGATATCGATACCCGCTTCACCGGCATACATCTCGTCTTCGTTAACTTTGATAACGATACGGGAGGCATCGACGTACTGAACGGTACCGCCACGCTTAGCCACTGCAGTAACACCGGAGTCGACTGCGACCGCGCGTTCCATACCGGTACCTACTAACGGCTTATCAGCACGCAGAGTAGGAACCGCCTGACGTTGCATGTTTGCACCCATCAATGCACGGTTAGCATCATCGTGTTCCAGGAATGGGATCAGTGACGCACCGACAGAAACAACCTGCTGGGTCGAAACGTCCATGTAGTCAACCTGGTCACGGCTGAACAGGCTCGATTCACCCTTGTTACGACAGGTCACCAGGTCATCCACGAAACGACCATCGTCGTCGAGGTTGGTGTTCGCCTGAGCAATAACGAAGTTGCCTTCTTCAATCGCAGACAGGTAATGAATTTCGTCAGTCACCTGGCTATCAACCACACGACGGTATGGCGTTTCGAGGAAGCCATATTCGTTAGTCTGCGCATACACAGACAGTGAGTTGATAAGACCGATGTTCGGACCTTCAGGCGTTTCGATAGGACAAACACGACCGTAGTGAGTCGGGTGTACGTCTCGAACTTCAAAGCCTGCGCGTTCACGGGTCAGACCGCCCGGGCCCAGTGCAGAAATACGACGTTTGTGCGTAATTTCAGACAGCGGGTTGTTCTGGTCCATAAACTGAGACAGCTGGCTGGAACCAAAGAACTCTTTAACGGCAGCTGAAATCGGCTTAGCGTTGATCATGTCCTGAGGCATCAGGGTATCCAGATCACCCAGGGACAGACGCTCTTTCACCGCACGCTCAACACGTACCAGACCGACACGGAACTGGTTCTCAGCCATCTCACCGACAGAACGGATACGACGGTTACCCAGGTGGTCGATGTCATCCACTTCACCGATACCGTTACGGATATCGATCAGTTTTTTCATTACCTGGATGATATCGTCGTGGCTCAGGATACCTGCACCTTCGATTTCATCACGCAGCAATGAACGGTTGAACTTCATACGGCCCACTGCGGAAAGATCATAACGATCTTCCGAGAAGAACAGGTTCTCAAACAGGTTCTCTGCCGCTTCACGCGTTGGTGGCTCACCAGGACGCATCATACGGTAGATTTCAACCAGTGCACTCAGGCGGTCGCTGGTCGGATCCACACGCAGGGTTTCAGAGATATAAGGACCGTGGTCCAGATCGTTTGTGAACAGCGTTTCGATGCGCTTATGACCAGACTGGCTCAGTTTAGCCAGCAGATCCATGGACAGTTCCATGTTCGCAGCAACGATAAGCTCACCGGTGCTCTCATCAATATAATCACGCGCAACGACTTTACCGGCAATATATTCAACCGGAACTTCGATGTGCTGGACATTATCTTTTTCCAGCTGGCGGATATGACGGGCAGTAATACGGCGGCCTTTTTCGACATAAACTGTGCCATTTGACTCGATGTCAAAAGAGGCAGTTTCGCCGCGCAGACGCTCAGGAACCAACGCCATCTGCAGTTTGTTGTCACGAATTTCATAGACCACTTTATCAAAGAACAGGTCGATGATTTGTTCAGTGGTGTAATTCAGTGCGCGCAGAATAATGGTCGCAGGCAGTTTACGACGACGGTCAATACGGACAAACAGGTTGTCTTTAGGATCGAACTCGAAGTCCAGCCATGAGCCACGGTAAGGGATGATACGTGCGTTATACAGTACCTTACCGGAAGAATGCGTTTTACCTTTATCGCTATCAAAGAATACGCCCGGGCTACGGTGTAACTGAGAAACGATAACACGCTCAGTACCATTGATGACAAAGGTACCGTTATCAGTCATGAGCGGAATTTCGCCCATGTAAACTTCTTGTTCTTTAATGTCTTTGACGGTCCCTTCCGGCGCTTCGCGCTCGTAGATGACCAGGCGTAATTTTACGCGCAGTGGTGCTGAAAATGTCACACCACGGATCTGACACTCTTTAACATCAAAGACAGGCTCACCCAGACGGTAGCTGACATATTGCAGCTCAGAGTTACCACTGTAGCTCTGGATAGGGAAAACGGAACGGAATGCTGCTTCCAGACCGTATTGGCCTTCCGGATCTTGCTCGATAAACTTCTGGAACGAGTCAAGCTGGATAGATAGGAGATAAGGCACATCCAGTACTTGCGGACGTTTGCCAAAATCCTTACGAATACGTTTTTTCTCGGTATAGGAGTAAACCATTAGGGTTCCTCAGCTCGCTGACAAGTCGAACCACGCTGTCCGTCCTGCAGGACAGTTCATGCAACATTATTTCGTTTTCACCGTTGAGCCTGGCTCAGGTGCAATACATCTTTTTCTATCACTCTTAAATCATTTCATTGCTCTTGCAAGGCAGGGAACCCCACGGGAAAGCAGTATATTAAGGCGTCGAGAGAAAAAGACATTGGAAGAATCAAGGTGGACAAACAATGCGAAACCCCACAGAGACTCTTTTAGCGCAAAAAGGCTGGTGACTATTATAGTCACCAGCCAGCAGTCTGCAAACTACTCAGACTGTAACCCGAAGGTTATCTTATTTGATTTCAACTTCAGCGCCAGCTTCTTTCAGAGCAGCTTCCAGAGCAGCTGCGTCGTCTTTGCTGATCGCTTCTTTGATTGCAGCCGGTGCAGATTCAACCAGGTCTTTAGCTTCTTTCAGGCCCAGACCAGTTGCGCCACGTACTGCTTTGATCACTGCGACTTTGTTACCGCCAACAGATTTCAGGATTACGTCGAATTCAGTCTGCTCTTCAGCAGCTTCAGCAGGGCCAGCAGCGACAGCGACAGCAGCAGCAGCAGAAACGCCGAATTTTTCTTCCATTGCAGAAACCAGCTCAACTACTTCCATTACGGACATAGCTGCAACAGCTTCCAGGATTTGGTCTTTAGTGATAGACATAACAATTGTTCCTAAGAATCAGAATAAGTTTATACGTAAGCAAAAACGATGTTAGCAGAGAGCTTATGCAGCTTCTTTCGCATCGCGTACAGCAGCCAGAGTACGGACCAGTTTGCCTGCAGCGGCTTCTTTCATGGTCGACATCAGACGTGCCAGTGCTTCTTCGTAAGTCGGCAGCGTTGCCAGACGGTCAATTTGAGCGGCTGGGATCAGCTCACCTTCAAAGGCTGCAGCTTTAACCTCGAATTTTGCATTCGCTTTCGCGAAGTCTTTGAACAGACGAGCAGCAGCGCCCGGGTGTTCCATAGAATATGCAATCAAGGTTGGACCAACAAACGTGTCTTTCAGGCACTCGAAAGGAGTACCTTCAACGACGCGACGCAGCAGGGTGTTACGAACAACACGCATGTATACGCCAGCTTCACGACCTGCTTTACGCAGTTCAGTCATTTTATCTACGGTTACGCCACGGGAATCCGCAACAACCGCAGACAGCGCGCCTTTGGCTACTTCGCTGACTTCAGCAACAATTGCTTGTTTGTCTTGAAGATTTAATGCCATTAGCTTTTGCTCCTGGATGTTTTAGTCCGGAGAGTTTCCCCTCCGGAACTCACTTCATCTGTCCACCGAAGTGGATAGACGCTAAACACGGTGAGTAGAATCCAGAAAAAGAAATAGGTTCTTCAGGCTCTCTCACCGTCTACGCAGGGAATTAAGTCTGACAGAATCACCGGGCAAGCCCTGAGATCACTGCAACAAACACCTGCGGTCTTGGACGGAGGCCTGGATAGGCCAGGCTCCAACCGAAAATTCTTGCTCTGTTACTGCCTTTCGGGAGTACAGAGTCTCTTCCGTTAAGGAAGAACGGGCGAAAATTCTAGGTGAAAATTTCGCCCGCGTCAAGCAATGACTTAGGCAGTCTGAGTACTCAGGCCAGCCTGGTCGATTGCAACACCTGCACCCATGGTGGTAGACAGGCTGACTTTCTTGATGTACACGCCTTTAGCTGAAGTTGGTTTTGCTTTTTTCAGCGCAACCAGCAGAGCTTCCAGGTTTTCTTTCAGTTTGTCAGCATCAAAGTCAACTTTACCGATGGTGGTGTGAATGATACCGTTTTTGTCGTTACGGTAACGAACCTGACCCGCTTTAGCATTTTTAACTGCTTCAGCAACGTTAGGAGTTACAGTACCAACTTTAGGGTTTGGCATCAGGCCACGTGGACCCAGAACCTGACCTAACTGGCCAACAACGCGCATTGCATCCGGAGATGCGATAACAACGTCAAAGTTCATTTCGCCTTTCTTGATCTGATCAGCCAGATCTTCCATACCAACCAGTTCAGCACCTGCGGCTTTCGCTGCTTCAGCGTTTGCACCCTGAGCGAATACAGCAACGCGGACGCTACGGCCAGTACCGTTAGGCAGTACAGTTGCACCACGTACGTTCTGATCAGATTTACGAGCATCGATGCCGAGGTTTACAGAAACATCAACACTTTCAACGAATTTAGCAGTAGCCAGTTCTTTCAGCAAAGCAACAGCTTCGGTGATTTCGTACTGCTTGGTGACATCTACTTTGTCACGGATTGTGCGCATGCGCTTGGTAAGCTTAGCCATCTATTAATCCTCTACTACCAGGCCCATGGAGATCGCAGTACCTTCGATAGAGCGAGTCATCGCGTCTAAGTCTGCACCAGTCATGTCCGCTGCTTTAGTCGTTGCAATTTCCTGCAACTGAGCACGCGTCACTTTACCAACTTTGTCTTTGTTCGGCTTACCTGAACCAGACTTGATACCCGCTGCTTTTTTCAGCAGAACTGCTGCAGGAGGTGTTTTGGTAATGAACGTGAAAGAACGGTCGCTGTATACGGTGATAACAACCGGAGTTGGCAGACCTTTTTCCAGGCTTTCTGTTTTTGCGTTGAACGCTTTACAGAATTCCATGATGTTAACACCCTGCTGACCCAGTGCCGGACCAACCGGTGGACTTGGGTTTGCCATGCCAGCTGCAACCTGCAGCTTCACATAGGCTTGTACTTTCTTAGCCATGATATTTCCTCAATTGGGTATAGCGCCTTACTTAAAGGCTTCCCGTGGTAATTATCTACACGCCCGCAGGCATGTAAAAACAAAAGGCGCGAAATTGTAGGCAAATTTCGCGCCTTATGCAAGAGCTTAACTGAATACAGATTAGCCTTTTTCTACCTGACCGAAGTCCAGTTCGACCGGTGTTGCACGACCGAAGATAGAAACAGAGACTTTCAGGCGGCTTTTTTCGTAGTCGACTTCTTCAACGACGCCATTAAAGTCAGCAAACGGACCGTCGTTAACACGAACCATTTCACCCGGCTCAAACATGGTCTTAGGACGCGGCTTGTCACCTGCCTGTTGCAGGCGGTTCATAATCGCATCGACTTCTTTATCGCTGATAGGTGCAGGACGATCAGACGTTCCACCGATAAAGCCCATGACGCGCGGGACACTACGGACGAGGTGCCAGCTGGCATCTTCCATTACCATCTGCACCAGGACATAACCCGGGAAGAATTTACGCTCGCTTTTGCGGCGCTGACCACCACGGATCTCAACGACCTCTTCTGTTGGCACCATAACATCGCCAAACAGGTCTTCCATATTGTGCAGTTTGATATGCTCACGCAGCGATACAGCTACACGGCTTTCGAAACCTGAAAACGCCTGCACGACGTACCAGCGTTTTTTTGGAGCTTCAGACATCTCAGAACCTCAGTCCAGTGATAAACGATACCAGACGGACCAGAATACCATCCAGCCCCCACAAAATCAGTGACATCACGGCAGTTACCGCGGCAACGATTAACGTGGTCTGCAACGTTTCCTGGCGGGTTGGCCAGATGACCTTGCGCACTTCGGTTCTTGCTTCACGTGCAAACGCTACCGCTGCTTTGCCTTTTGTTGTCAAAAGGGCAATTGCGCCGGCAACCGCAATGATAACAACCACAACCAGAGCACGTAAGGGTAAATTAACGTTGCGATAATGATAGTTGCCGTAAATCGCTACTGCAACCAGAACAGCAACGACCAGCCATTTTACTATTTCCAGGCCGCGCCCGCTCCTCTGAGCTTCGGTATTTGCACTCATAAACAAACCTGCCAGAATAATCCAGAAACCATTAAACCCCGCATAGCGAGGTATCCAAACCAGAAATACCTGTAGTACATCCGGTATCCTACGCCAAACCAGAGCCTGTCTCAGCAATGATTTGTACGAAAATCACTGATGAGTCAGGTTCTATGTTTCGGCGTACAAAAAGGGCATCAAATGATGCCCTTTTCATGTGCATGACGTCAAATATTATCGGCGATTATGCGATAACTTTAGCAACAACACCTGCACCTACAGTACGACCACCTTCACGGATTG
>ERZ794936.285-NODE-285-length-27456-cov-32.391592_pt1 | contig 27456 bp, 18 predicted proteins | sample MGYA00511083_ERZ794936 | MGnify/ENA primary metagenome ERZ794936 (study PRJEB30137, sample SAMN04331409) | food metagenome | isolation source: Y2 must sample point D1 replicate A | place: Australia: South Australia | collected 2014 ... | reverse complement strand
AAATAAACCCAAAAGGATAGTGGAAAGGTCAATGAGTAGCGTGGTTAACAAGAGTGGTACGCGTTTTGTGCCGAAAATCAAACAACGTCGTGCTGTGTCTCAGCCCAAACAAGACAAGTCGAAAGACAATGACCAAAATTTGGCAAAACCTATTTCTGCAAATGCAGAAGCCACGGAAGATATTAACAAAGATTCCAAATCTATTGAAGAAATTGCTGAAACCCATTTAGAAAGTCCTGGACCAAGCAGAAGCATTTCTCCATTCAGTAAAAGCGGGCCGCTAGATGGGCAGGTTCCAGGAGAAAAAAATGCAGAATCTTTTTCAGCAAACCAGCCAGCAGACGGCTCAGAAAAACCTGACAGTTTTGAAACCTCTGATAAAAACAGTGACTCTTTGAACCAAACTGAAGCTGTTCAGCAACCTCGAAGAGCTAGTGTGAGGTTGGATTCGATTTCTTCAACAAGAAGAATGTCAGTGGGTAACAGGATGTCCAATGGGAACTTGTCTTCACAAATGCAACAAGGCAGATTGGTTTCTATGGTGAAAAAAAACCCGCAGTTGCTGAGCGCAAATAACGATAAACAACTTCAAGCTATGAAAAGAAGAAGGCTATCGTCAATGAGCCAGAAAAGTTCCTTCACTATACCAAACAGCAACAAAGTTTCGAAACCTGCAAAAAGGATCAGCATCATCAGTAGGGTTTCTACCTCTTCTGAAGATATCAGCGATGGCAGTAGAAAACCCAGTATTGCACCAAACGGCGGAGATGATGACGGTGAGGATTTGGAACAGAAAAAATACAGAATCTCAACTGTAGCGGATATACCTAAAGAACTGACCGAAGATGAAGGTATCAAATATCATCTTGACGATTCAACTTTTACCATGGCCGAATTGTGCAAACCAGTGCTACCTATTGGTGCGATCAGTGATAATTATCACATTGCACAAGAAGCAACAAAGAAGAAACTGGAAGAGAAAAAAAAAAGGAGAGCTTTGCGGAAGCTAGCCAGAGAACAGTTCAAACCGTTGAAGCTTTTAACAAAAGAGGAGGACGAATTGCGTTTTGAAGAGAGAAGGTTGAAACAGCAAGAATTGTTGAACGCAGAAGTGCCAGAAGAAGAACAGCAACCACAACAACAATTGCAATTGAAAATTGGTGCTGACGGTAACATTATTCTTGATGAAGAAAGTACCGTTGTGGACAGGCATGCAAACGCAAATTTGGTCAACATGCACAAGGAAAGACAAGATGAAAACACTTTTGCAAATTTGTACAACACGGCCTCGTACTCGAAAAGAGAGTACACAGACCCATGGACTCCTGATGAAGAAGTAAAATTGTACAAGGCATTGTCTATGTGGGGCACTGATTTCAACCTTATATCGCAATTATTTCCATACAGAACAAGAAGGCAGGTGAAGTTGAAATTCAGTTTGGAAGAAAGAAGAAGTCCTGTGTTAGTGGAGCTGGCCTTGAAAAGGAAATTGCCTCCAGATTTTGAAAAATTCTGTCTTGAAATCAAGCAAGATATTGGTACAATTGAGGAATTCAACTCCAAACTTCAAGGCTTAAAAGTTAAACACGACGAGCATTTGAAACAAATCCAGTTAGAAAAGGAAACGGCCAAGCAAGAGGACGACAGGAAAATACAGGAAAATATACAGAATGGTGCAAATGGCGGGCCTTTTGTTATTGGATCGCTGGATGATCGTAAATTGGCTGGTGGGTTTAGGGAAAGTGATTTGAAGTCGTACAGAAAATCAGAAATTGTCTTAGGTAGCATTGATGATGTTAAAAGAAGCACGACGGACCATGAAGCTGCAGCATAGATACGAAATCAAATTATTATTTTTTTTTAAAAATTTTTTTTTTTTTGAGCTTTGCTTGTATTGAAACGTATGTACAAATTTGAACTTTACCACAGTATATAATTTGTAACGTTTGTATTTGTTTTGCTGAAGTAAAGTTTCATCTTCGTGTATCACAAAAACACTTTACTGGTTTTTTTTTTGTTTTTTTTTTTTTTAACTAGTGCCTTTATCAACCCCTATTTCTTCGTGTACGTGCCTTTTTTTGTTCATTATTCTTGAAGCAAACGCGTTCATCCAAAAGAGTATTTCTTTCCAGATGAAGATTACACACTTGCTTTTCTGAAAATCATTATAAAAAACGCAACAAAACAAGGAAACTAAAAATTCATAAAGGAAAATGTGTGGCCGTTTCGCATTAGCATACGAGTTTGATGAGCTTCCACAGCAAATCGCCAAACACAAGTCTTTGGATCCCGCACCAACAATAAGCAAGGATGCAAGGGACATGAAAGACGATGTCAAGTCAAAATCATACAACATTCCACCAACAAAATTTTGCCCCGTATTGAATGCCACTGATAACCAGCTTTATTTTATGAGATGGGGGTTGATTCCTGCGTTTTCGGATGAGCCGTTAAAGTACACAACGTTCAACGCGCGCATCGAAAGTTTGAAGCGCAGCAGTATTTGGAAGAAACCAATGGAAAAACATCAGTACTGTGCCGTGCCTATGAGTGGGTACTTTGAATGGAGAAAGACTGCCGACAAGCAACCGTTTTATTTGAAGCGCAAAGACAACAAAGTTATGTTTATTGCAGGGTTGTACGAAAGAAAAAGAGAAGACGATGACAGTGAGCATTACAGCTTTACTCTTATTACGTCTTCTGCTCCAAAAGGCTTGGAATGGTTGCACGCAAGGATGCCAATCATTTTGGAGCCAGGAACGAAGAAATGGAACGACTGGTTGCAGCATGGACAGATCACCAATGCAGAGTTTGATCCCGATCTGTACGAGTACTACCCAGTGTCAAGAGAGGTGGGGAAAGTAGGCAACGATAACGCTGATTTGATTGTAAAAAAAGAAGAGACCCGTTTGACTCCTGAAAAGCCTGCAACAAAGCGCAGTCGTTCCAAAAAAGAGGCTGCTGAGGGCAACCACGATGTGCTGAAGCTGTTTGGTAAAAGAAGTCGAAAAGTTGAAAAGAGCCCACAGCCGGTGAAAGAAGAGCATGGAAACAAAAGAAAAGGTGTGAAGCAAGAGGATTCTGATGAGCCTCACAACAAGAGAATCAAAACTGAGTCTAACCAAAAGTGACGATTTCATGCTATGTCTTTGCTTGACCCGGATTTTTTGGCTCAACACCCAAAGCATTAATCTGATTTTTTTTTTTTTCAGTGTAATATTTTTTGAAAAAAAAGGTTGATTGAAGACTTGCTTCAAGCAATCTCAGCTGCCCTTTTATCCATAACCAAAAGACCCATTACAATTAACACACACGTCGTCAAGTAAAAACTTGAATAACATCAAACAAAACAAAAAAAAAAAAAAATCAAGCAACCCTGCAACCGATTTATGGCAGTACAGAGAAATTACAAAATTCAAAAACACAACCATAACGGTATACATGAGATCGTCATTGTACAAAATGGAAACAATGCGTTGAAAATAGGCACACTTATATTTCTCACAGTGCTTTCCATCGAAGTAGCGCTGCGAAGAGTATGTGCATTTTATTATCGCATAGCCATTGGCGTCTTCATATTCTACTTCTCGGTCCAACGTGTAGTGAAAGTTAGCGAAAAACTAACAATCATTCCAGAGTACGGTCTTTACTTTGAACAATGTAGCTTTTTAGGTTTAAACAAACACAGATTTTTTATTGCACAGCAGGATATACAATGTGTTGTGATTAATGAAATATTTACAGATCAAAGTAGTGTCATGCCCATGCTTTGCGTCATGCACCAAAACAAATTTGATCACGTTACTGTGCTGTTCAGAAAGACAAAACCATGTCTTCAAGATGCGATTGACCTTTACAATATCGCCTATGATTGCTTTAACTAATGAATTTATCTAGCCAAACTCCGATTGCTGCTTGTCACGTGACTAAATCGGAGATGGGATTTGGCGGAAAGTTTCTTTTTTGGTCCTTTTGCACGTAATGCATAACAAAGGCAAGGCAAGTTGAGCATGTTGAGAAGCCGCCATCTGTCTTTTGGTTAATCTCTTCCAATTTCTTGAACATTTGAGAAAGCAAAAAATAAATAAAAAAAAGAAAAAAACACAAAGAACAACAACACTAAGCAATACTCACAAGCACAATGGCCAGAAAACTGAAAGGAAAGATTACTGGGAAAGGCTTGAAATCTATGTTGCTACAGCATCAACATGTGGAGCAATTGAATAAGCAAAAAGCTGCAAAGGTTGAAAACAAGCTCCAATTAAAAGAGCAGAAGAAGAAGAAGCAGACTGGGCAAGCAAAGAAGGAAAAAATACTTGCTTTGAAAGCGGGAATTTCTGGTGCCGATGGCTCGTCCAAAACCATTCCTTCCTCAACGTTCCACTCAAGTATGGACAAAAAATTCATACCATTTGAACGCAACTCTACGTTGATGATGGTCGGTGAGGGCGATTTTTCCTTTGCAAGATCTTTGATTGCAAATGATTACATTCAGAGCGAGAACTTGATTGTCACAAGCTTTGATAACAGTGTCAAAGAACTTGAGCTAAAGTATCCACATACTTTTAAAAACAATTATGATTTTTTGAACGAGCACAAAGTGGCGATGTTTTTCAAAATTGACGCTACTAATTTGATCAAATCGTTCAAAATGTCCAAAAGACAACCGTGGACAAAAATTTTGCCAAGTTTCTCTTTGAAAAAGCTAGATTACATCATGTTCAATTTTCCCCATAACGGGAAAGGGATCAAGGATCAAGACAGAAACATCGCAGAGCATCAGAGGTTGATGGCGGTTTTTTTCCAAAGTTGCTTGGATTTTTTCAAATTGATAAACACAAGAAAGGACAATAAATGCCTTGCAGGGTATGCAGTTTCCACGAACGAGAAATTTTACACACCTGTTGGCAAAGTAATTGTTTCTGTGTTTGATGGAGAGCCATACAACTCATGGCAAATCAAAGTTTTAGGGAAAACGAATGGGGGCTGGAAAGTTGACAGATCCAACAAATTTCAGTGGGAAAATTATCCGGAATATCACCACAAAAGAACAAACAGCGAGATGGACACGACAAAGCCAGCTGCTGAAAGACCTGCTAGGCTTTACGTTTTTGAGATTCCTTCTGGAAAGTCAAAAAAAAATGGCCATCCTCAGAAGAAAAAACAAAACAATGATAATGAAAGTGACAGCGAATGAAAGAGATCCAAAAAATGGCAGTTCCATAGAGTACGCTAGCATATAAAACATTATAATTATAAATTATCCAATTTCTCATAAAGGGTATACTTTTTCCAGTTTCGCTAGGTCAAAAGGTTCTCTAGACATAGGATCGATGCAAAAAAAATTGTGTTCTTCCCCTTGTGAATTTTTTAGCAAATGCTTTTCCTGCACAAATTTGGTCAACTCATCAAAAAAGTTTAATAAATGAGCTTTGTCATACACATACCCTGAAGGTGATTTGACAGCATCATGATCAAACGTTTGATTTGAGCCTGGTTTTCCAGAATAAGGTAATCTTGACTTGATCCAATCTAATGTCGAATCACATAAGGGACAATCTGTGCCCAGATAATTGCTTTCAATAAATTTCCTGATTATCTGATTGGATGTCAGGTCAATCGAGCTCGGCTTTGATAGTGTCTTCATTATCACATTTGAATGCTGATGACATTCCTTGCTGTGTAGAGCCGCAGCACCTAAGAGTAAATGCAAAACTAGCATTGGCACTTGAGGTAGATGATGAAACTCAAAAAAAGCTGTTTTAAATTTCTTGATCACACCTTCCAACGCTAGTTTGAGTTTTTCTTGTGAAGTTTGATTATCATATGATACTTTGTGGTTTTCTGGCTGAACTAAATAAGGGAATTCTAGAGTTAGGCCCTTGGAACGCTGATTTAGACTTGGTATTCCAAAGACATTTTCGTTTGTTTCAAAAACTTTTTGATCGTTCAAAGGAAACTGCATTGCCTTGTTTGAATCACTTAAAAAAAATGAAGCAATATTGTCTACCAAATTCAAACTTACGAGTTCATCCAATAAATGTGGCATGTTTTCACGTATATAACGAACACCTTGTTCTTCGCCATGAGTATTATGGATGAGTACAAATTTTGCCCAGTGAGCTGCAATTTCTAACTGTTTAACAGCTTTCGATTTGTCGTCATTGTGGTTTTCTTTTACATAACTGATGAACTCAAAAACAGGATCTAAATTATGACTTTCTAAAACATTGTTTAAAATCTCATTATAATCAAAAAACATCCCTTTTTGAAAAATTTGAACATAATCAAATGTTCCTTTTTGAGTGAGCTCTTTTAAAAGAGAATCATTTGGTTTGATGATGTTTTTAATAATGAGATATTCCAAAACAATGTATGTTGTGTAGTTTTTGCGCCACTCGGGAAACAAAACCTGAGTGGTTTCTGACTTTTGCATGTTTTCTAATTGAAGGAAAATATCAAGCCTTGCCCTTAGAGATTCTTGATTTTTGGAAAAATCTACAACGTTTTTTTTGAGTTGTGACTCTAGTAATCCCATTTTGTCAGCAATGCTTTTACAATGACTCAAAGATTCTTCTGAAATATCTTTTGTTTTATTGAGCTCAGATATAAAGTGTTCTGTCATTTGAGCCACTTCCAGCTTGTTCAGTTCAATTGATTCCTTGATTTTGCTCAAGGTCTGTTCATTTTGCTTGATCTGGTAAAGTAACCCAGTTTGCGCTATTTGGACAAAGGACTCAATTTGGATGTTGTTGTCTTTGGTAACTGAAAGAGTTTCCATTTTTTTAAGCAGTGTTCACGTTCAGTGTCTTTGGTTTTACTTTGATGGTTTTGTGTTTCTAGTCATGAAACCTATGAATATGAAATTACCTGCAAGAAGGAGACGTGATGATAAGGTAAGAATGCTAGTAAGCGCTTCCCCTTAAAAAAAATTCCCCGCCTAAAATACAGCTTTCGGTGGTGAGAGAGTACACATACACAGATCACGTGCGAAATAAGGCCTCACTATCACTTCCTGGACCACGTGAAACCTTGGATCTATTTTAATCAAAACATGGATGGCACAAACTTCTTGGCATATTGCTGTAGTATTTTTAAGCTGTTTTTGGTTAGGTTCAGACTGCAGGAGCAGTATACTTAGAGTTGATGCAGAAAATGAAAATAAATTGTTTATTACTCCAAAGCAGTTTGTAAAAAAACTTTTCCCATCCATTAAATGCATGTCCCTCAGTGCTTGTTTCAAAAAATAAACAAACATGAAGCTCCTTAACAACCCTTCATGTGTGTCACGAATGGAAAAAGCAAGAGACCTAAAAACTCAAACAAAGTTGAAAAAAAGTTATCATAATATCATTTTCGTGTTGTTTGCATTATATAGTGATTTCAAATTTTATGTAATGATATGCCGTTTGGTGAAATTGATGGAAAAGTTTAGAGATCACACGTGGCAAGCAATGAATAATTGATGTCAAATTCATATTATAACAAAGAGCATACAAATCTCTATTCAATTTTTTTTTCCTGCCTAGTTCAATGTTCTTTTTGAAAAAATTTTCAAATTTTCAAACTTACAAAGATTTCAATTCATCAATAATAGCTTCGGTAAACTGAGTGGTAGTAGCAGAACCGCCAATATCTTTTGTAGTGGCTTTGCCTTCAGAGATAACTTTGTAAGTTGCTTTGTTGATTCTTTCGGCATATTCGTTTAGACCCAAATGTTTCAACATCAAAACAGAAGACAAAATCAAACCTGTTGGGTTGGCTTCGTTTTTGCCAGCAATTTCAACATCTGGGTGTCTGCAACCTGGTTCAAAAACAGCGTATTCAGTCCCGAAATTGGCACCTGGAATCAAAGATTTAGAACCAATCAAGGCACCACCAATGTTCGACAAAATGTTACCGTACAAGTTGGTGGCAACCATGATATCGAATTGGTGAGGTTTGGAAACAGCTTGCATAGAAGCATTGTCAACAATCATGGCCGAGTTGACGATGGATGGGTATTCTTTAGTTCCGATTTCCCCAATAATGTTTTTAAACAAACCATCTGCTTTTTTCATGATATTTGCTTTGTGAATAGCAACAACTTCCTTTCTGTTGTTTTTCAAAGCGTAATCGTACGAAAATCTAGCCAATCTTTCAGTGTTGCTTTTGGAAACAATTTTCAATAGTTCTCTGACCCCTGGAACAGTTTCGTGTTCCAACCCACTGTATTCACCTTCGACATTGTCTCTGATCAAGGCAAAATCGATGTTTGGGATCTTAACGGAAATACCTGGAATGGATTTATATAAAGAAAGCCCGGCAAATAAGTCCAATTGTTTTCTAAGAGCAATGTTTTTGGACCCCCCGGTCAATGGGGTTTCCCAAATACCTTTCAACCCAATTTTGTTTCTTTTAACACTTTCAACGGCTTTTTCCAAATCGTTGACTTCTTCAAAGTCCACAGGAATGTTTTCGGACTTGAAAATTTTTTGAACAGAAGAAGTGATTTCTTTACCGGTTCCATCACCTGGAATCAAGGAAACGGTGTATCTTCCCCCGTATGTTTTAGGCAAAGTGGCCAAAGTTCTTTTGATGACTGGTGTGTGTAGCATTGTTGCGATCGTTGTTGTTGTTGTTGTTGTTGTTGTTGTTTTTGCTGCTGCTTTTTCTTTTTGCAAATTCTCCTTAACCCGTGTAACCTGAGATGGTATTTATCAATTGAGTGAAACGAATAAAACAAAGAATCTTTGTTATTTTATAAGTCTTGACTTGGATGCAAGATATTAATCCATTGATTTCACTTCTGTATCATGCAAATGCCTTAAAACTTGAACAAATCATTTATAAATATCAAGTTCCGTGCAAAACATAAAACGACCAACTACAACTCGAAATGAAAAACCACAATGTATGATCCTGCTTTCTCCGAGAGAATGTGAGTAGCACGCGATAAAAAAAGTTTTAAAAAATCATACAAAAAATTATCAGAACAAAGCCGAGTTCTGGAGATTGCTGCATTTACGAGAACTCCTTTGGAATTTGAGTGTGAGGTATCGAAATATTGCAAGAACGAGGGAGTTGTAAAAAATTTAGAAATCACCATTGGTATTGTATGGCAGTTTGCACACTTTTGTGTTGTGTCTCATACGAGCAAGGACTTTTGGCAACAAAAGTGGTTGGCATTGCTTATGCCTCTGATCTAATACACTAGCAAAAATAAGAGTAGGAAACGGTCCCGAAGAACGGAAATGGACACTGATTACAACGCAAAAGCAAAAACAAGTCACATGATTTGTGAAATTTTATGAAAAAAAAAAAAAAAGCAGTAGTATCACGTGTGATCGAAGGAAATAATTCTCCTCTGGGTTTCTGAACAAATTTTTTCGAAAAGAGCTGATCTTTGAGCTATCAGATATAGTACTTCTTGTACATTTGATGTCCAATTTAAGAGATATTGTATATTTGACTTTCACATTAACAAAAATGAAAGGTTAAAAGGAAGTACTAAACAACTGTTTAAAAACACTTGATAAAACCATGAGCGCCGTGTCCTTTACTCCCGAACTGAAAGCCAGCTATAAAAACTTGGTCAAAAGCTTGGTCAGATCCAGTAGGAGATCTAGAATCCAGCAGCTGGAAGCTTCTCAGAAAAAAGAGATTGCTCTGTTAAAATATGATTTGATCAAATTAAACAGGCTAAATTTGCAATCTACAGACCCAAAAAATATGGAGAAACATTCGGATACAAAAAAACAAATAGAACGTTTGGAAAACTCTGCATTGGAAAATTCCAAAAAATTATTATTTCATCCACAAATAAGTCATCTTAAAGAGTTGATTTTGACTAGCACACCATCATCAGACTCTACCAAACACTCAAATAGAATCAAACATTTTAAAGAAGTTTCAGATTTTTTGATCAACCAAAGTGAATACGACGAGCTTGTTGAAAGATACAACCCGGGGTTGACAATGTCTCAAGAAGAAAAAGTTAAAAGAACTGCTCAAAAAGTTGGGTTTGAGATTCCTCCTGAAAGAGTGAACTAAAGCCGTTGGTAAGTTTAATCTCAAGCAAAATAGCAAGAGTTTATTCCCTGCTTTCCTAACTTTTGTTTTATATTAAATCATTATGTTATATCAAATTACTATGCTATATTATATTCATCAAAAGTTTCAAAAAATATAAAAGGTAATATTGCAGGAAAACTAGAAAAAAAAAAAAAAAAGAAAGCACCAAAAATGACGTCACTCCTGTATATAAATGAAGCTGTGTATTCCCTATTTCAAGTCCACTTTCAAAGGATTACTCATGTCATGATTGCGTAAACATTTTGTCTCCATTGAACACTGTTCCAAAAAGCACCGTAAGACCATGTCAAATTGTTTGCACCTTGCAAAAAACCAGTGTATTTGTTCATTTGCTCGCTCATTTCTCCATCACCAGAAACATGCTCTCTCAATTTGTCCAAAAAGGAGTCTCCATAAGCCAGCAAGTTGTACATTGTGGCATTGTACGCAGGAGAATTGTGCTTGATTATCAACTCATAGTTTAGGAACCGTTTGGTCAACGGTCCTGAAAGGAAATCTTGCGGAGAGTTGCAAGTATTGCAAACGCCAAAAGTGTTCAAAGTCGTTGGAACATCCAAAATGGTGTTCCAGAAAAAATCTTTGCTGTTGAAATGGTTAAGCGGTATGAATAAATCCTGGCCATTATTGTAAAACCTATAAACCAATTTGTAACACAATTCTGCAGCTGTAGAGGTAGCCAAAAACCAAGGGTTCCCCTCGCTTGTTCCGTCACCGTTGTATATATCTTCTGGGTATCTTCCCAAAGCAACTCCCAAGTCCAGGTTTAGTCTGGCATGATTAATCGGATACAAGATACGCATCTCGTTGACCAACCCAACCAAAGAGCTCATGACCCCTGAGTCATCAACGTCAAACGGAAAGTCGTAATCGCTTAGGTTTTTGTTGACGAAATGGTCATCGTGGGTCAACAGTGTTCCAATGATTGTTCCGATATCCAATCCTGACCTAGTTTGCAAGATCAGTGGCGTTTCAATGATGTGGTTTTTCCCAGGCGAAATGTATCCGCTTTCGAAAAGCATAAAGTTTAGCAAATTGTCGTACTCTATTTCCAACTGGTTGTGAAAGTCGGTTACGTTGAAATTGATGTTGTTATTGTGGTGTGTGTCAAGATCGTTGAAAATCCCAAAAACATCGTTTTCAATAAATGAAATTGCCATTTTCAAAGCCTTCAACTGAACCAAACTTGTGAAAAAATGTTTTGCTTTGACTTCCTCCCACAAATCAAACGAGTCTTGGTTCCAATTGCCCATGATGTATTTCAAATCATAGTACAAAATTCCCATAAAGAATTCCAATTCATTGTGAAAATGCATATTGTTCAAACTTTCTTGGTCAATGATGGAGTTTTTCTGCAACACATTGGTCACTGTTTCAAATTGCAAATTGTTCAAATACATGATGTTCAACAAGTTCATCGCTGCAATGACTCTCAATGCAGGTCCGTCATTTTGCGGTCTTCCCCAACCTTCCATAAACGCCGAGTCATCAACATTGAACTTGGGTTCGCCCAACCCCAGCAAATCTTGTTCTGAAAATTGGCCCGACAAGTTAGGTGTTCTTTGCAAAACAAAGGAGTTGTTAAAATGTTTTAAAACTGTACCGAAATACAGCCAATGAACATTGTCTTTGGTGGAATGGTTCTTTTTTTTCCCTGAAAAGACTGGGTTTCTGGATCTGGACATGACATCAGGTTGCAACTCATAGTGCAACTTATTGATAACAGTGTTGATAGTTATAGATGCGTCTCTGATCCATTGGAAAAAATAGTTTGGGTGTTGTTTTGAAGGCGACGCAATAGAAACACCTTGTTGCATTCCAACGTTTGATTGGATCAATGTGTTCAAGTTGGTGTCTGCAATGTTGTCCAAGATTCTCTGAAAAGAAATCTCAGTTTCTTGTGCAATCCACTGCTCAAACTGGCCCTTGCTCAACTCTATGGAGCGGACTTTTGGTTTCAACTTGATTTGAGTTACCAAGGAATTGTACTGAGAGAAATGCAAGTCATTCTTGGTTTTAGCATACAGTTTGGCTTCATTGTCAATGACTTTTGGTTCCAAGTTGAAATCATCAATGATGATCTGGATATGTGGTTCAAAGGAATCTTTTTCAAACGACTTCATGCTATCTTTCTCGTATAACAATTGAACTTTTTTTTTTTCACTCTTACGGATGTCTGTGTGTTCTGGACCAATTGCTAATATGGAAGATGTAAATATTAATGCAAAAAGTCCAATAGAAACATACGACAAACACCATTTTTTTTTCAAAAATTTTGGTTTTCGTTCTGCATTTGTGAAAACAGTTGGCCGGAATTGTTTTTCTTCTGGTATTGTTGTCATTCTTATGGTTTTACTTTTACTTTGATCTTTTTTTTTTTTTTTTTTTCGTAACAAGCTTTTTTTGTAACTCTATGTGTTGCTTTTACAAGTACACAAACGATATGATCCTGAAAGAAAACATAAAAAATAAAAATGGAGATCGACTTTATATATGTAGAAATACAAAGAAGACCAAGTTTTTAACCTCATTGCATTTTGAGAATCTGAACAGAAAACAAAATATTTGCCAACGTATGTGATCTGGGCTCATCGACAATCATTGATCAACTTTAAAATCTAAAAATTTAAAATTAAACTCAAACCCTAAAGTTAGATTACATTTAAAAAAAAAAAAATTAAGCTTATAAGTTAAAATAAAAAAATAAAAGTTGTCAATCTTTTTCGCGATGAGCCGAGACTTTCAGGCACAAATGGCCACCCTAGTCTTTGCAAAACTGTGCAATACTTTAATCCTCACAATCGTTAGCATAATTATTCTTTTGGAAACTCTGTACTGGGTGCGCCAGTTTTATCAATTATTTTTTACATTTTGTACCTTTTCCTTATCATTGTGCTCATTATTTTCTGTGTTTTGTATATGAACCCTAAAATCGCATCAGATGGAAACAGATCAAAGGCGTTAACCATGCATGGATTTGTGTGGGGCTCTCAGATTGCTTTGTTGATAAGCATTTGATCATGTGATACACAAAAATAAAGTGTGTGTGTTTTTTTTTTTTTTTTTTTTTTCAGGAACATTTCAGCACTCAACAACAATAAGGATGAAAGGAGTGCAATTGAGGAATGATCATGACACTGCACTATGATTATACATTACTCAAGCTTACTGTATGTGGCCTCTCCCCTTCCCGGCCCTGTTAGCAAAAAGCTTATCCATAACATCTCGTACTCATTGCGGGAAGTAAAGAGTAGCAAAAACAGAAACAAACATAACAGTGAAGCCCAGGGCAATGCAAACGATGCTTCCGGTAATAATTGCTTTTGAATTTGTTTCGTTTTTAAACAACTTGTAACCCAACAACCCGGGCAAAATAAAAGAGATCGATGTTGACCCCGTGGCACCAACCAAAGAAAGAACCAAGGCAAAACCTTGCACGTTTAAACCAAGCATGTATAATGATGCCAACAACAGTGCGGTGATGATGTAAAATCTAAAGTTTGTGAATGGAACTTGAAAAGCTTCTGCTTCCTGGACAAAAGAAGTAGCGTCTAGCACCAAAGAAGAAGAGGCCGTGTTTTGTCTTCTCAAAGAGTTTGTTGTTTCTTGTGTTACGGTTCTGTGGATCAATGGAGCTTGTTCTTCATTATCAGGTGTATTTGTTACTGCATCCATTGGATTTTTGAAAAATGCAAATTTTTTACCTAAAATCTGTTCAATAGAGAAAACCATATTGTTTGTTGCAATTCTCAATGGATGGAATAATAATGGGAAAGATAAAATAATCACAGATCCAAGAGAAAATTGACCAATCTTGGTGAAAACTGAATCTGGATTGTAATTCAAAATAACATTTCCCTTGACATCAGACCCAAAACTCAAATAGCCCGTTGTACCAACAACAACAAATAAAAAACATGCAACTCCAACACTGTTGCCAATGACTTTATCAATGTTTTTTAACGAGTTGTGTTCTAATTCGTTGCAAATACTAAACATGTTCATTGAAGCAGTAAACCCAAAAATCAAAATACTAAATGTGGACATCATCCCACTGTAACTATTGATTTTAAACCACGAAATCCCCAAATCTTGGAAATCTAAAGAAGGGAAAGCAATGAAAAACCGTATGATGATGAAAAGCACAATGTAAGCAATCGCCAATAGTCCCAACATGCTTGAATATCTCAAACTATCCAAGTTTTTCAACAAGCAAAGTGGAACAATAATAACCAAACTCGAATAAATCCAAAACTCTCTATCTTGTCCCAAAACAGAGGGAAAAACGTCTCCAACCAAAACCAAGTAGCTTAGTGCACATCCAAAACACTGAACAAACATGGCAAAATCAAAAACAAGTGTAAACTGTGGATACGTGATGGAGCAAAGAGTAAAGAAACTGGATGTTCTCGGGTTGTCCAACATCTTGGAAGACTTTCCCAAAAGCGACAACCCGTACGCTGTTGCTGTGGCTGCAATGATTGTCAACAAAAGTCCAACAAAGATTCCGTCTTTGGAATAGGCAAAGGGAATAGCCAACAATCCTGCCCCAACAATGGTTTTGGTTAGATTGACCGAGGAGGATAAAACGGTTGCTGTGTATTCCATGAGATCGCGTGTAAGAATGTTGTGATTTGATCTGTATGTGTGTTTTTGGTCTTTTTTTTTTTATTTTTTTTGTTTTGATTAACAAGCCTTTATATTCTGAAAGTATGCTGTATATATGTACGCTTGATTACTACTAAAAATTCAAGTCAATCCTTGAAATTTTGCGAATCTAATAATCAGAAAAAAAAAAAAAAAAATGGTGTTTGTTTTTATTCCGGAAAAAAGAGATAGCATCCGATAACAAGAAATTGCACGTGATGCTAAGCTTTTTATCAAGAGAAGAGGCAAAAAAACCAGGTAATATCACACGACTTATACATGCAGAAAAGTTGAACTTTGGAATGAAACGTGTAGTTCTGATAAAACGTGCCGCTCGATCAGTTGAAATGGCAGAACTGATACAGAAGAGCTTTGCACACTGAGAAGGAAGTTGAGAAGATCAAAAAGTGTACCCAGATAAGCGCACAATACACCATTTCTTCTTTCCACACTCCGTTGCAATGCAGAAAGAAGAATTAAGTGAGTTATTGAAAGAATATGAGATTGGAGCCATTGATATAAATCAACTAAGTGAAAAACTTCGAACACAGCTGCATCTTGGCAAAAATGGGAAGGCCCTTGCTTCTCTTAAAGATTGTCCTGAATTTTTGCCCCTGGCCAACAAGATTCTTTCAAATGAAGACGACAGCACGGACCCACTCAAGTACAATACTGAGGGAGAAGAAGACGAGGACCAGGAAGGAAACGGACAAGAATTTGACGAGGACGTGGACGACAAGTTTGATGAAGAGGAGCAAAAATGGCGGAGTAAGCATTTTTTGGCCCACCAGGAACATACAGAAAGGGACATGACCCAGGATCATCGAGCTCCGCGCACCGTTGATGCTTCATTTAGTCAAGAGATGTTCCCGCCTGAAAACTTTAGCAATGTGATTGGGGAGATATACCGTTCTTCATTTCCTCGGAGAGAAAACCTGCAGTTTTTGAAAAAACAAATCAAGTTGAAGAGCGTATTAGTGTTGCTTCCGGAAGAGTATCCGCAGGACTTGCTGCAAGTGATGACTGACAATGACATCCAGTTGTTTCAGTGCCCCATGCAGGGAAACAAGGAGCCATTTATCCATATTCCCGACAAGACTTTGACTAATGCGTTGACCATTGTTTTGAACCCTGAAAATCACCCGATCTTGATTCATTGCAACAAGGGGAAACACAGAACGGGGTCTCTTGTTGGATGTATAAGGAAACTGCAGAATTGGTCTTTAACCATGATATTCGATGAATATAGAAAATTTGCATTCCCAAAAGCTCGTGCCTTGGACCAGCAATTTATCGAGATGTTCAACACCAAGGATATCGAAAATGTGTCCATGAAAAATGGCTGGCTACCTATAGAGTGGTGAGCCTACTGAGCAAAAGTGTAGATTGTTTTCTTGCATAGTTCTACAAACACATACATACATATATATATACCCTTTACAAATCAAAAAGGTATCTTCTTCCGTAGATAACAGCGTTGAACAAAGCCAACGAGTTTGCAAAGACAGGCTGGACTCTCAAGTGTTTCAAACCCATGGCCAGGTATTTCCGGTTCACAATAAGATACAACGCACTCCAAATTCCTGCTAGGCCACTCCCATTTTCCAAATCACCATCAATAATCATGAACGAGGCTGCACCCATGACAGATCCAAACAAAAAATTGTTGATTTTTGATGGGTTTGCCATGACAAATTTGGTAACGCTTGAGGAAGACCACAATTTCGTGGACTGGACCTGTTTGATCGGTTGCGGTTCAGCAAACAAGGATTGGGCCAAGTAAGTGCTTGAGGCTAAGATTGCTGGATACGGTGTCTTGGACGTTTCGTACAATGCTTTGAACAAACTCTTATTAGATTGAACATTTGGTACAGCAGGCACAGGTGGGGGTGATGACATTTGTGTTGGTAGATGAGTCTTGGTTTTTCTATAGATGTTTAGTAAGAGTTGTTTTTTTTTGTTTATAGCAAGAGCGGTTTGAGAGTAATTCTTATACAATACATCGGTCAGATTTTTTATCATAGAAACAATCTTCGCATTGTTTTTGTCCCTTAATCTCCTTAGTCACATTTTCAATGTGCCAATAAGACTCAAGATTATTTTTTTGTTTTTTTTTTTTTTTATTATTTTATTATTATTTTTTTTTTTTTTGGGTCTGACGTTTCCCGTCGCTGCGTCAAATATCTTTTTTTTTTTTTTTCCTAAAACCTTTCCATTTCTGCCTCTTTTTTTTTCAAATATTTTTACTTTTCGAAACGTAAAATCAATTATAGTGTAATATATAATATATACAAATATATCAACTTATAAAACCTAATTTAAATAGACTGAGTGATGTTGCAAAAAGGGAAACCTAATAATACAATATGTTTTTTTTTAAAATGAAAGTGAGTACTTCAAAAGAAAATATAAATGATCAAAATTCAATAATCATTTTTATACTCAAGATCTTTCACCTCTCAATCTTCTAGCCAATTTAATATCTTTCTTTTGGATAGTGACTCTTTTGGCGTGAATAGCAGCCAAGTTGGTGTCTTCAAACAAGGAAACCAAGTAAGCTTCAACGGATTCTTGTAGAGCACCGATGGCAGAAGATTGGAATCTCAAATCGGTTTTGAAATCTTGAGCAATTTCTCTAACCAATCTTTGGAAAGGCAATTTTCTGATCAAAAGTTCAGTAGATTTTTGAAATCTTCTAATTTCTCTCAAGGCAACGGTACCTGGCTTATATCTGTGAGGTTTTTTAACACCCCCGGTGGATGGAGCAGATTTTCTAGCGGCTTTAGAAGCTAATTGTTTTCTTGGGGCTTTACCACCAGTGGATTTTCTTGCAGTTTGTTTTGTTCTAGCCATGTTTGGTTATTGAGGTTGGGTTTTTATTTTTATTTTTATATATATAGGAACAACTATAATCAGATGGAAATGTGATAGCCATAAAACTTGCCCAACAAGCCACTTATATATGTAAAAAATAAAAAATTTTAATCATTTTCTTTTTTTTTTTTTTCCCACAAAATCTTCACATCCTAGATTAGTGGTGTGCAATAAACTATTTCCTATCAACGAAATTCAACATTGTCCAGATACTCTAACATGTCGTAAGGGACTGGTAATATCACCCACCAAAGACCAAAAAAATAATAAAAAAAAAGAAACATTCTGAGAAACATCAGTACATGATGGTACTTGTTGTTTGGTTTAGCAAAGGAGTGTTTTAGGAGTTGCAAAGAAACATGGGTCTATGTTGTTGTAACTTTGATCACGGGCTGTCTGCCACGGACGCTCTGCCACGGGAGTAAGTGCACCAGGCCAAGAAAAAAGCGCTGTAGGTTTCATACTACCACCTATGCACTAAAGAGATTATCATTCTGATATGTACACTTGTCAAAGAAGACCAAAAAAAAAAAAACACGTTTTAAAGTGAGTTGAGAATGACAGTTTAAGTAGGGCACATCTGAGAACGCCAAACACCAGAGCAAAAAAAAATTTTGAAAAAAAGAAAAACACCACGAACAATTGAATCATGTTACCCGACGATTAAAAGGTAGCTAACCATATTTTTGTTTTTTTTTGTTCTTCATATAATGCCTAAAATACCTGACCTCTACTGTAGTACCTGAGAGAGCAGCTTGTGCCGATACGCGAGATGATAAGAACGAGTCACACCAACACAAACACGCGAGAAATAAAGTCACGAGAAAAAAGGCCTTCCGAGTTTGAGATATTCACGTGGCTGTGTGTCTTACTGGGATAAGGTGCAGATATCAGAACGTTATGAGTTGCAACTTCGGTTTAATATTCATAACCTACAAACTATACGAAACCGTATTTTTGAGAACTGCATATGTTACGCCGTTTAAGGTGATTTGAAAAATTAAATACTCGAATCAAGACTTGTTGTAGGTTCTGGAATGGGTGACAAATTCTAAGTTTCATGTATTTTTTTCACCGTTCCCTACTACCCCTTTAATCAGGCAATGGTTTGCTGATACAGTTTTTGAGTGTTGCCATTAAAAATTTATTGATGCAACCAACTACAATGCGCAGTTCTCACTGGTCCATTACCAAAACGTGTATACCTAGGCTGTTTTTATTTTTTCATGATTTGACTTTTCTCTTGATTTGTATATAAACACAGGAGCTTCTGATAATATTACAAAATCAAAATACCTTGTTCTCTTAATACAATACACAAAACTCAATAAAACCAGAAACAAAAACATAAAAAACAAATAACAAATAACAAATATAATGTCCGGTAGAGGTAAAGGTGGTAAAGGTTTGGGAAAAGGTGGTTCTAAAAGACACAGAAAAATTCTAAGAGATAACATTCAAGGGATCACCAAACCAGCTATCAGAAGATTAGCCAGAAGAGGTGGTGTTAAAAGAATTTCCGGTTTGATTTACGAAGAAGTCAGAGCCGTTTTGAAAACTTTCTTGGAATCCGTTATCAGAGACGCTGTTACCTACACTGAACACGCCAAAAGAAAAACCGTCACTTCTTTGGATGTTGTTTATGCTTTGAAAAGACAAGGTAGAACTTTGTATGGTTTCGGTGGTTAAACAAATTGCTTTTTATTTGTTAGCTTTCGTCACTTTGCATTCCGTTCCAATTTTTAAATTATATAGGTTAAAACAAAAATTGTATTTATGAACATCTAATACATGAATGTTGATTTATTATGTAGATTATAATATTATAATTATTATCATTAACGATTAAATGAAAAGAAAAACAAAATTCTAAAAAAAAAAAAAAAAAAAACATTAAATAAAAATACTCAGTATTTGCTACCTATTCATGTATGTATTGTTCATATCCTTTGGAAACCTTGTTTAAAAGAGATGTCAATTTTGGGTTTTTACCTGCCTTGTAATCGTCACTCATGTGTTCAAAAAGTTTGCTTGAACAAAAAGATGACGCATCTTCAATGTCGTCCTTTAAGAAAGGGCATTCGCATTGGCATCCACTTCCGTACGTGGTGGAGCTAGGTTCGTTTTGTAGGAAAACAACACTGATGGTATCTTGGATGTGTGTTTTCCAATTCTTGACAAATTTGCTAGTGTGATCTCGATATGTCTTGTATTGTGGCAAGTATTTCCTTTCGAAAGTTTCATCAAAGGCATTATCCACTTGTCCATTTGCCAGATTTTTTGGACAATGCGCCAAAGTCGAATGTTGGTAACCCATATCTCTGAAATAGTGGATATCCTCTTTATTCAACATGGCCACTCCCAAAGTGTGGACTACAGCATCACCCCACCGTTCCTGATAAAATCCGCCTAGGTTGTCCAAATATTGGAAGTAAGCGTTGTAAATAGGATTGTCAAAGGTATCTAACCGTGCAATCTCAAAATTTGACCAAAAGTGACACAAATTGTACTCTTGTTTATCAAATTTGTCTTCAAAAATCTCTGGTTTTAACAAACCTTGTCTAATGATAGACCCGATACCATGTTGTTTCACTCTTTCTTGTGTGTGCAAAGTGTCCTGGGAAGACGCATCAGGTTTATAATTTTTCAAGTAATATTCCCTTTCCACATACCTGCTCAATTCTTCATCCACCTGGTCTTTGTGATTGACAAATACATCCAGCAGATTACTGTCCTCAAACTTTTCGTCGGCATCGATTTCATACTGCTTATAGCTGTCTACAAACATGGGCCACAATGTTCCCACTTCAAACGTTGGATCAACTTTTTTCTTATAGTTTTTCAAAAAAGCCTGCGTGTGTTTGAAAAGACTGGGAATCGTCCAATATATCTCATCAATAATGATTGTGAACCCATATTTCTTTTCGTGTTTCTGCATTTCATAAAACGGATCATATGTGGTGCTGCAAAAAAATTTCACATCAGGCTCGATCCGCCAGTACCATTCGTACTGCTGTACCAGTGGATGTTTATAAAAAAAGCCAGAGTAGAAACGGCACATCTTGTGGTAGGACTTCATCCCACCGTATAGAATCCCACGATCCTCCTGGTCTTCGAAATTGCTATCAAACTGCACATTTGTTGAGCTCCTTTTGCCTGTATCCCTTGATTCCAAGTCTTCTGGGAAATCCCAATTATCAGTGGGTATCACCCCAAACTCAACTTTTGCAGGAGTGTGGCCTTGAACAGCGTCTTGAAATTCTTGTGTAAAAGGCTCATCATTCAAAAACACATATGGGTATTGAAACCACTGATTGAACTTTAGTTCGAGGGATTCCATGGTCTTGAGCACATCTTCAAGCTCACTGTTCTGCGTCAACATCACGAACGCAGCGTTTTGCTTTTGATACGCAGGATCAGAAAGATACTCTTTGATATCGTTGCATCCGTAATAAAAGGGCGCATCGACCGAAGAGCTTACATCAATGTCAGCAAGTTTGAAGTCATAATCAAAATACTTGTTCTTGATGAACACCATAATCGGTGGCCACAAACACTTGAAAAAAAGATAAGCACCAAGTATGAGCCCAGCAATGAGCAACAAAAAACGTCTCCTAAATAGTGACCTGGTTTTCCTAGAGCCATTCCATTTTGAGTGCGTCCTGTTCTTCGATGAGTAGGGAGAATGCGTGTTTTTGTGTTTTTTGAGTTGCGCTTTTTTGTGGGTTTTTTTGAAAATATTCGGGAACCCCATTGGGATGTCTTTAGGTGATTCAAGTGTAAAGCACTTTCGGAGTCAATTGGTGATTTTCGGTTATTTGTTTTGAGTCAAGACTTACAAATGTTTTCGTTCACTAATGAAGAGAATTCAAGCGAGTGCTGATCATATCAGGGTTTCTTTCCTGAAAAACAACAAAATATAAAGCTCTCAGGCAACTTGGCACGTGCCAAAAACAAGCAAAACCAAAAAAAAAAAAAAAAAAAAAAAAAAAAAAACAAAAAAAAAAAAAAAAAAAAAAAAACGAAAAACGACGCATGTGAAAACAGCACATCCAACAAATAAAAGGAGAGTAAAACATGAAAGCACTGGCTGTTATACTTAAATTATTAAAAACATACTATAAAAACAGTACATCACCATGGCATCCCTCCCCAGAGTCACGGGTTGCTGGATGTAAATGGTGACGGGTCCTGTCCCGTCAAAGACCTTATTAGGTTGATGTCGTCGGTGACTTCGTCTTTTTCTAAAGAAGGTAGCGGGGGTGCAGATTTGGTCGAGTGCCGACCGACATTTCTTTTCTTTGTGTTTCCTGTGCTGTGATTATAAGACCCATTATAGTAGTCATTTTTCCCATCCTCGTCAGTGTTTCCGAAAAGCAAAGCAAGGAGTTGAGAGTAACCGGAGACCAGTTTCACCCATTCGCTAGAAAGCTCAGGATCACCATTGGTGTTGTTGCTGTTGCTATTGCCACTGTTTTTCCCATTCCCATTTCCAGCAGTCTTGTTGCCGGCCTTGTGCTGGCTCGCTTTCCCATAGAGCCCTGATCCATTTTCTTGTATGCTTTCTAGTTCCTGTTCTTTGGACATTCTTTCCGCTTGCTTGGTGGTCACCCTGCGTCTAAGAGACCTTCTTGAGCCTATAAACACATTGGCACTGGAGTCTTTGGCCAAATCGTCTGCAGAAGACCCAGATTCGTTAAGCCACGGCGACCCCGTGCGCTCCGTGCTGCTGTACCCACCAGTGCTGTGAAACAACCCAGCAAAACTAGAAGAGTGGTTTGCGTTCAAATCGCTGCCTTGATCTCCATCAAGCCTTAGAGATTCGCCCCTGGTCAGATGCCTGTTGTTTCTCGTGACCATGCCGTGCTGCTGCGGCTGCTGATTGTATATGTTGCTGTAGTCCATCGAATAGGCATGTGAATTGGCCACTTCAATCAATAATTTTTCTTCTTGCAACATCTTGATCTTGTACTCGAGTTGTTCAAATAATTTCTTCTTGCACAGTGTGACAAGGTTTTCGTGCTCTGTTTTTAATTGCTCAATGTCCTGGTCAAACTCCACAGACGACCTTGAAACACGGTACTCTTCAAAATATCGAAGCTCAACCAAATTCATGTCGCGCTCTTCTTCCAAATCACGGACTTTCCGCAAAAATTCCACATTGTTGCCCTGGTGCATGGTGGTCAAATTCGTTTGTAACCTTGTTAGCCGTTCTTTGTAATGCAAATCTTTATCTTGTATAAACTTGTTTGCAATTTTGTTAACCTTGCCCTCTAACGACAGCTTCTTCTTGTATTTGGTTGTCTTGTGCTGTGTTTGTTTTATTGGTGGCATTTGTGTGTTGTGTTGTTGTTGTTGCGACATCAAAACAGGCTCCCCAATGGTGTGCGATTGCTGAGTGACATTATCGGCTTGTGCCATCTTGGTGTTCGTATTGATGTTGTTCGAGTTGCTACAATGTTTTGTTTTTTTTTTTGAAAAATTCCATTATATATTTTCATATAGAAATATCACCGGTTGTGAAAATTTTGCTCCAAAATCCTCAATAGTTGAAGCAGAATATCATAAAAAATTCATTTATCAATCAATCAGTTAAATCCTCACCGTTAAGAAAGGATATCTTATTTACATTTTGTTCTGGTTGTTGCTTTGTTTTTTGCCTAATCTTTGTCGTGGATTGCGTCTATTAAAGGTGAGTCGCCCACACACTCACCGCGCGGGTATTCACTCACCGAGTCGTTTTTTTGTTGGTGCTTTTTTTCCTCTCTCTGGTGCAGGATTTCTTCGATCCCCGATTCCCGATTCCCAGCTAACTTTTCTTTTTCCGCGTGCAAGAGAGACTGCAGTGTTAATTTTTAACGGAGGCATCGAATGATTGACAATTGTAAACCGAGGCGTGAGTAATCAACCAATGACACACGGCTGTAATAACGAAAGTTTGAGATAGTTTTTGATGAAAAGAAAAACATCCCTAGCATCATAATCACACCCACCTTCTACTCGATTGGTACTTTCCGCGAGCCATGTTCATCGTCGAGGTTCAGGACAAGAGGTATGTTAAAGAATTGAAAACGCTTTTGGAGTTGTACAATGGAAACTCATTGGTCAAACCTATAAAAACAAGAGAAAAACACAGTGATGTTGATGGGAAATCTGTGAAACTTTTTCAGTTGAAAACAAGCATTACAAACGTGGAAGAGCTGCAGAAATTGCTTGAAAACTATGAAAACTGTGTGTCAATTGCTGAATGCGCTGACTCTGAAAATATTTCTTCTACTAGTGGTGTGAACTTCACCATCACATTGCTTGATTATATCAGAGCGTATTTGGCAGCTCAAGAGTCCTATTCTTCCGAATTCATCGAAGATGTCATAGCTAACCATTGTTCACCAAAGTACTCGTTGTACCCGCCATTGATACTTTTCAATCACTCTCCAGTAAAGCAAATGTTTATTTCAGCCCTTTGGCAAGAGCAAATATTCAAAAACAGTGATGAAACAAGGACTCACTTTTTTGAACAAATGATTCAACAGGTTTTCATTCCAACCAGTAGTCAAAATGGCGTAGAGTTTTCTCACGTTGCTGTGAACAACCCAATACAAAAAGCAGATAACATCTGGAGGAAACCATTGAGTATCATTCCTCTGTTTGGTGATTTCAGCACAAAAGATGTAAATTTTGACAATCCAACTCATGAAAATTTTGAAAAAGGTTTTTGGTGCAGTACCGTTCAAAACGGTATTTACCAAGAATGGGCCCCAATTTACACAATGTTTAGCAGGGGAAATATTAAAGAAAAAGCACGGATTTTGGTTACCGAGAAAACAAAATCAACTCTTTGTCACTTCAAAGATATTGCAAACAACGATGTTTTGGACATGTACTGTGGTATTGGATATTTTACACTGTCCTACTTGAAACGTGATTGCCGATACTTGTTTGGTTTTGATTTGAATCCTTGGTCCTGTGAAGGTCTGAGAAGGGCTTTGACCTCCAAAAAAAATTCCAAATTCGTCAAGCAAAATTCTTGTTACATATACAACGAGTCCAATGAGTTTGCTATGCAGCGGTTGAAGGATTTTGAAGCCTCTTCAATATCCACTGCAGATAACAACTGCAAGCTTAAAATACGACATATCAATATGGGATTGCTACCTACTAGTGAGCCGGGATGGGCTGTTGCACTGGACGTTGCTTACCGCTTTCATGGCTCTTGCTTGGTAACCACATTACACGTTCACGAAAACATCCATAATGACGAAGTAAAAGATGGCTCCTTTGTAAATGAAAAGCTCCTGCCCGCGTTATTGTCTTTCAAAAAACAGAACCACTACAACAACATAGAATCCATCAGCGTAACTCATGTGGAAAAGATCAAAACGTTTGCTCCTGACGTTTGGCACGTTTGCATTGATACCGATATTCATTTCAAGTGTGTATCTGAAACTTGTATGTAAGATTTTTTATACTTCTTGCACTCTTTACTGTCACGTGTAATTTGCAATAACATAGTAAGGTATTATCACAGGACAACAATGACATGTCATTTTCTTGCAACTCCGACGTCGCATGCTTCAAAGACTCGAGAAGGGAAAATACAAAGAGCGTCTTCAAAAAAAAAATTACCGGCGATAAGCAACTCTGCTACGGGAAAAGTGTCCAAAAAGAAGACTTGAAAAGAGAAAAATAAACCAAGAACACAGCTTGGAGGTGCGTATAATGAGTGCACATTACAAACTAAACACCATGAGTTCAAATAAACTGTCTAACTCTTCAGATGAAAAAGTTATATGGAACACCCAGGAAAATGATACACCTACTCACAGTTCAGAAAACCAAAATTTCCTTGATTGGACGGATATTAACACTGATGATCAAAATTTGTACTCGGACCTGCAAAGACAAGATCGGAAACATGATTTCTTAAGAGACCCGTCAATGCAAGTTTTAAGTTCTGCGGAACAAAACTACCTTAAACGTCAAGGTACCGGCAGCTCAAACACGAACAGTGCAAACGCTTTCCTGCAATCCAGTAATAGCCAGCATGGGGCTGCTGAAATTCCTAATGAATCATCCAAAACTTCTGAAACTTTTTCTCCAGTGACTACACCAACTTTTAACATTATTCCTCCCCTTGAGGTATTAGAGCTGGAAAAAAAAAACCAAAACAATTTCCAGTCATCTAGAAAGGTGCCCAATATAGTTTTGAGTAGTAGTGGTCCCAAGCCTCACGCACGCTTATCTCAAAACAACCCCACTCAGCAAAACACTAGAATTTCTTCAGCCAGTAACAATAAATTCAATAGTCATCAACTTTCCACTGACAGCGTTTCTAATCCCGGCTACGTGGATTCAACAGCAACCATTAATAATTTTTCATCAGAAAACTTTTCTTCATCGCCCTTGCTGCAACCAATAGAGTGCACGAGAAACGATTTATTTTTGAATCCTTATGCGGGAAATACCATACATCCAACTATTAGTAACGATTCCAGTTTTGTTACCGCAAATGATTTACAAAACTCGCCTAGACTTTCTGTGTTGGAAGATCCAGAAGATATTTTGAGCTTACAAAACTCACCCCATATTCCAGCATTGCAAGTTGAGGACTTTTCATCAAACGAAAACCTACTTGATAATTTTTTGTCACTAGATGATTCGTTAACAGTTCCTAAAACCCAAGATTTCCAAAGCTTTTTGTCTGAAGAAGAGCTAGACAAAATGATAAACCAGTCGCTCAGCCCTGCAAGATCAACTTCGAATCAAGGAACACCACAAGATTTATCGCTCAATGCTTACGACTATAATGACTTGGATGTGAAACGAGAAACGTCACCAAACATGCATTTGTTGTCTCCCAAAGATGCTTTATTTGAAGATAGTCGTAGAGAAAGGCCAAGAAGTAGAAGCATTTCCAAAAACTCAGCGTCGCACAGTAGGTCGCGCTCCATAAGTAGAGACCGTTCAAAAATCGAACAATTAGAAAACGAATTGTCTGCTGCTCAAACTTCCTTAAATCAAACATATTTGGAAACTACGGAGCCAACTGCCAAAAAAAATGATAACTATGAAGTTGAAGGGCACGAACCAAGTTTGTCTCACCAGGGATCTAGCTTTGACTATGTTTTTAACACCGGTCTTTCAGAAGACGCACCATCAATGTATGAAGTAGACGAGGTGACTGGTCTTCAGTTTATCGACAAGGCGGATAAGGGGTTTTACAATTGCTTGTATTGCGACAAAAGTTTCCCTCAAGCATACAACATGAAGTCTCATTTGAAGTCTCACACCGATATCAAACCTTTCAAATGTAGCCATTGTGACAAATCTTTTGCCAGACAACACGATAGGAAAAGACATGAAAATTTGCACTCGGGTCAAAAATGGTATATATGTGGTGGTTTCTTAGAGGACGGAACACAATGGGGATGCGCGAAGCAGTTTGCCAGAAGCGATGCCTTGGGAAGACATTTGAAAACTAAAGCGGGGAAGCGGTGCCTTCAGTCCTTGTACGATGAGTTTACCAGGTCGAGGTTTGTCCTCAATCCGGATAGAGAAACTTTGGTGCAAAACTTGGATCCATATTTGGATTTGTCGCTAAGACTCGATGACTCAGAGCTTGAACACACAGTGCAGCCAATAATCGAACACAATTTTCTCAAGCTGGCTCAAAAGAGAGCACATGCTTTGAAAAATGTAAATAAATAATGCATATAGTAACTTTCAATATATTCTTGAACTTTGATATTCTTTTTTTGAAATCAGTGAGCTCTTTGGTCAAACTTACGTCTCCACGCGCAACCTCCAAAAGTCTTTTATTTTGCTGTTTTTGTTTGTTTTTTTTTTTTTTTTTTTTTTTTTTAA